>JGI12635J15846_10000120_pt1 | contig 57516 bp, 44 predicted proteins | sample BlaSpr_A8_OM2_M2_FD_15846 | JGI IMG/M metagenome (IMG submission 15846)
CGAGAAGCCGGAATCCGGGGCGTAGCCGATGCGGAAGCGCGCAATCGTTGCTTCATCCACGCCACGGTTCTGCAAATACTCTCTGGCCCGCGCGCCTTCGGGACGCCGCAAACATTCCTGGAAAAATGTCGCTGCGCGCTCTTGTATATCGAGCAACTGCCCGCGCATCCGTGCTTCCTTGGCTTCTGCTGGACTGGAATACGTGGCCTTGGGCAGCGGGATACCCAGCTTCTGCGCTACGAAGCGAATGGCTTCCGGAAAGGTGATGTTTTCGATCTTCTGCACGAAGCTGAAGACGTCCCCCGAGACGCCGCAGCCGAAGCAGTGATAGAACTGCCGCGTGGCATGGACCGAGAATGAAGGCGTCTTCTCGCCGTGAAACGGACACAGCCCGGAATAGTTCGAAGCTCCGGCCTTCTTCAGCTTGATATATTCGCCGACGATGCGAACAATATCGGCCTGCTGCTTCACCGTTTCTTTGAAATCTTCGGTCGTAGGCATGGAAGAGTTGCGGCTACAATACTCCCTTTTGATTGTGCGCCAGGAAGCCCGGTAGATGAAATATAGCTGAGGCGGATTACTGTGGAGAAGCTGTGGATAGGCGGGTTATTCCGTTAATGCTTCAGGAAAAAGCGGGTTCAATGACGATTAGCCGGGGAAATTGGGATGCTCCACCGCGCCGCAGACAGCTTCTCGGAAACTACGATTCTCGCTTCATTTTGCGGGGCAGATGGCGATTCCCTGAGCAAAGGAACCCGGGGCAACCGCGATGGGGGAGCCAGAGATCTCATCGAATCCGTTGTTGGCGACCGAGTAGACGGAAACGGCGTTGTCACTGCCGTGCTCAACTGCGAGGTAGTTGCTATCACAGCTGAACGTGAGCGCCCCCGGCATTTGGGACAGAGTGATCTGAGCCTCCTGACTCAGGGTCGACGTCTCGGGATTGAACCTGAGGAGGGTGACCATAGAATTGTTTCCGACGACGGCGACCAGAGTTCCTGAAGGGTCGACGACGGCGATTCCTCCATCCACCGACACGCTACTGAGCGGCTCAATTTTGTGAGTAGATAGCTTGTTGAGAACGGCAATTCCGGTGGCGGAATAGCTGTTGTCGGACGAATCGTAGCTCAGAATGTTGGCGAGCAGATAACTCCCCTTCACAAACGGCCCGCCTCCCTGATATCCCCCACCGCCGCCGTAGACCTGATTCTTGGAACCGGTGAAAATCGTGCCGGTTGATGGATTGCGCTTCGCACAGGAAATTTCGCCGGGGGTGCCGGGACCGTAGAATGTAGGGCCGCAGATCCAGGCGCCATTCGGGGAAATCTGCGCGGGCGGTCCGACGCTCGGATTCGGNGAATAGGGTGAGCCAGACAATGCGGTTAACAGGCCGTTGCCTTGGTCGATGGAAAAACCATACAGGGGTAAGCCAACCCCGTAAAGAAACTGATGAGTGGGATCGGTGACTAAGGTGAACGAGGTCGGCTCCGATGTCGAGGATTTTTGCGTCAGAGCTCCAGTTTTAGAATCGACCGCCCATGCCACGATCGCGTATGGAGAGCAGTAGCAATCGGTGAAGAGAAGGCCCTTGCCGGCAGCCATGTTGAAGGATTGGCCTTCGGGAACGACGGTGAACGGTGATCCCGGGATGGTAGTAACGACATTGTCGGCGACTGACAATCCCGAGATGGCGGCGCCGGTTCCACCGAAATAAAAAAACTGCGCGGCCGGGGTGGCTGATGGAAGCGCGCCGACGCTGGCTGAACCGGTAGGTACGACTGGTTTGGATGCGCCGCACAATATCAGGCAAGCGACCAGCGAAAGTGGGATAAAGACAGCCCATACGGCTCTGTGCATGACAACACCTCCGGCCGAGCGGGGCGGAAGATCAGATGCCATTCAAGAATTGTGAGTTGCCGTGGAGGGCGGGGCGTTATACCCGCAACTCCACCACCGTTGCGCCGCCTCCGCCTTCATTCTGCGCGGGCTCAGCCACCGATTCAACATGAGGATGCGCTTGCAGGGCCTGGCGCAGGGCTTTGCGGAGGATACCCATGCCGCTGCCGTGGACGACGCGGACACGCGGCAGGCCGGCGAGAAAAGCGCGGTCGACGAACTTTTCGACTTCGCGGGTGGCGTCGTCCACGTTGTAGCCAATGACGTTGATCTCTGAAGCCGGGTTGGCGCCTTCGTTTTCGTTGTTCAGTGAAACGGAGATGCCGCGCGCCCGCGCCGCCTTCACCGGAGAATCCGCTGCCTGAGCGGCACTAATAATCACTTCTGCGATATCGTCGCGCGTGATTTTCATTTTCATCGCGCCGATCTGCACTTCGAAGTGATTGTTATCGATCTGGCGGGAGATCGTCGCCGAGCGGCCGGTTGATTTCAACTTCACGGTATCGCCCTGGCCCACCTGCTTGACGACCTTGGGTTGCGCGTGCGGATCGTCGCGGTCGGCGCCGCTGGCATGAGCGACGACAGTAGAATCGAACTCATCGCGAAACTCGCGGCGCAGTTTGGCGATCTGGCGCTCAGCCGCCTTGGCCACTTTCTGTGCCGCAGCTTTGTCCTGGATTGCGTTTACAGCCTCACGCGCGTGATATTCGAAGTCGCGCAGAACGCTCTCCAACTTCTTTTCCATCTCACGAATCTTCGCTTGTTGCTCGCGTTTTCCTTCCGCCGCCAAAAAAGTCTTTTCTCGAATTAATTCATCTTCACGCGTCTTTAGCCGCAGACGTTCGCTGTCGAGATCGCGCAATCCGGCGTGCAGCCTTTCCAGGAATTCGCCTACGTCACGTGCCTGCGTACCCAAACGTGATCGGGCGCTATCGATGATCTCCGGATTCAAACCCAGCCGCTGCGCNATATTGATTCCCGCTGACGCCCCGGGCACACCAATTTTCAGTTGATAAGTTGGCTGCAAAGTGGCCTCATCAAACCCTACTGAGGCGTTAATTACGCCGGCGGTATTCGCGCCGTAAACCTTGAGAGAAGTGTGGTGAGTGGAAATGATGCTCATGCAGCCGATTTGGCCGAAGTACCCCGCAATGGCGACCGCCAGTGCCGCGCCTTCTTCCGGGTCAGTGGCCGAGCCAAGTTCATCCAGCAGAACGAGCGAGTGGTCAGTCGCCGTCCGCGAAATGAAATCGATGTTGGTAACATGCGCGGAGAAGGTGGAAAGATTTTGTTCGATCGATTGATAGTCGCCAATGTCTGCCAGGACGGCGTCGAACACCGGCATTTCCGCGCGGTCGGCAGGAACTGGCATGCCGGATTGCGCCATCAGCGCGAGCAAACCAACGGTTTTCAGCGTGACCGTTTTCCCGCCCGTGTTTGGGCCGGTGATCACGAGCTGTCGACGGCTGCCCTCGAGTTCCACGCTGACCGGAACCACAGCTGCGCCTTTGAGCTTTAGATTTCGCTCCAGCAACGGATGACGCGCATTATTAAGCGACAGGCGAGCTTCGCTCGCGGACAGCGGAGGGCGGCTGTTCCCACGTGAACCTTCCTGGCCTTGACTCAGCTTCACGGCGACGCAGTTGTAATCTTCCGCGAAGCGCGCTTTGGCAAACTGCAACTCCAACTCGCCGAGCACTTCCACGGATTCCAGAATTGCTTCCGCATTCTCGCCGATGCGCCGCGTCATCTCGAGCAGAATGCGATGGATCTCTGCCAGTTCTTCGTCGAGCAGGCGAACCAGTTCGTTGTTCTGTTCGATCGTCTCCAGTGGTTCAACGAATACGGTCTGTCCACTGGAACTCGCGCCATGGACCACTCCCTGCACGCGGCGCTTCTGTTCGATCTTGACCGGAATGACAAAACGCTCTCCGCGAATCGTGATCAGTTCATCCTGCGCGGCGCCGCCCTCGGCGAGCTTTCGCAAATATCCCCGCAGCGATTCCTGAATCGCCCGTCTTTGTTTTTCAGTTTCGCGCCGGATCCGCGAAAGTTGCGGTGAGGCCCCATCTTCCAGAGTTCCATCCGGTTGAATCTTGTTGCGAAATGAGCGTAGGAATTCCACAAAATCAGGAACCTTTTGCGAAAGCGCCCGTACCCGTGGCCACTCTGTTCGCATGCTGGCTGGGGGATGATGCGCAATCTCGCGCCATCCCGCCGCGCGATCCACCACCAGCAACACGTCACGAATCTCCGCAGTCTCGAGCGCCGCTCCGGCGATGCGCGCTTCCTGGACCAAGATTGCTACATCCAGCAATCCTGAAAAGTCGAAGCGTCCGCCCGCCCGCCGGAACTCGCGCACTTCTTCGGTCAGCTCTTGTTGCTCGCCAATCCATGCCGCATCCACCGACGGAGCGATCGACGCAATCCTCGATTGGCCGAGCGGCGATGACGCGTATCCGCGCAGCAATTCGCGCAGGGATTCGAACTCGAGTACTCGCGCGGAGCTGTGATTGAGAACCTCAGACATCGCAATTAATGTTACAGGAAGGAAGTCAGGCGGCGGCCAGGACTGGCAAACGGCTTAATTCTCCAGGCTGAAATATGTTTACGGGTGGACGAACTTTCTTATTTCTGCATCTCTTTACCGTCGCGCCTAGGATTTAGCGGCGGCGGTGAGCCATTGCGCGGCAGGCTCGCTAACCGTGGGCAGGCGCAATGTAAACGAAGCTCCGCCTTCGGGATTGTTGTGACACGTTATTTGTCCGCGATGATCCTGAATCACGCCGTATACCGCGCTGAGCCCCAGACCGGTGCCCTTGCCAATCGGCTTGGTTGTGTAAAAAGGATCGAACACCCGATGCGGTTCTTTAATACCGGGGCCGTTATCGGAAAACTGCACCACCACTTCCAGGCCTTCCGAGCGAGCGCTCACCCGCAACCATCCTCCGCCCGTCTCTTCGAGTGCATCCAGCCCATTTTCGGTGATCTGGACGAAGGCATGGAACAGCTGATGGCCGTCGCCCCAAACTTTCGGCAAGTTCGGTTCCACCAAAGTTTCAATGCGGATCTTCTGATCGCGACGCTGTAATTCCTTCATCTGCACGCTGCGCTGGAGAAGCGTACAAACGTCGACCATCTTCTTCTCTCCGGAACTTTGTTGGGCAAAGCTTAGAAGACTGGAGACGAGATCGCGCGTCCTTTGTGAGTGGTGCACAATCTTGCGTACCAACGTATCCTGTTCGCCGGTGAGTCGCTCGTTGGACCACAGCTTCTCCGAAAACTCCATGATTTCGTTGAGGGGATGATCAATCTCGTGAGCGGCCCCTGCCACTAATTGGCCGAGGGACGCCAGTTTCTCGCGCTGTACAAGATGGCTTTGCAATCGCTGTTCGTTTTCGAAGCTGCGCTGCGATTCGTCGAGCAATCGAATCAAGGTCTGGTCCTGAAGATATTGGCGCAAGAACATGAACGATCCGAGCACAAGCATCGCTACCAGCACCGTGAACAGACGAAAAGTCTTCGTCTCCGCTGGAGCACTATCCCAAAGAAAACTCCGCAGGCCGAGCAATGGTAAAGAGAGGATGGCGAGCATGGAAAAGCGCGCGGAGATTGCGCTCCAGCGGTCGCGCGCTGGAACCGGCACGGCATCCATGTTCCATTTGCGCGCGCTAAGGGCCGTCGCTGCCATCCAGCTCACCGCGCCGACTAGCGGTACATCGTAAAGACTGCCCGAGTAATAGGTTCCACGTGCGAGGGCAAGATCGATGGCTTCCGAAGCTACCGCATAAAAGGCGCTCGCCGCCATCAGGTTGAGATAAAACTTCTTCCACCCGTCAGTGGCTCCGCGGGCGACAGCTCCCAGGAAACAAACAAATACTCCACTTTGTACCAGATAAAGGGAGCCGAAATTCCTTTCGTAGGCTACCGAATCGAGGTTTACGTACTGTGCAGGAAAAACTACGAATGCGTACAGAAACACCCACCAGATCAGCAGCAATAAAAAATCAAGGGTTCCGACCCGAAACTTGTGTTCTCCCTCCGCGCGATGCGGACGCAGCCCGATGGCCGCGATGATCGGTATCAGGTGCAGAAACAGAAACATGTCCATAAACCACGGGTCCGGCATCGCCTTTCGGAGCACGATGTCGTAGTAAGTCCAGCTCAGCGCGTTGCTCGCCCAAAGCAGATATCCCGAACCCATCAGCACCCAAAAGCGCTGCTGCACGCCCTGAGTTGCCCACGCATTGAAGAGCATGGTGATCCCAATGGTGAGCAGCAGAAACAAGTAGGTAAAATCGGAGATCGCCCCCTGGGCACGACCGTGCGGCAACGCAACCGAGAGGCCCGCGAATACAAACGTAACTGCGCCAGCCCGATGAAACCATCGATTTTTGGCAGGCACACTCATGCGCCTCCATTTTATGGAGAGTATGGATTATTCCCAGATTCCTTTTGGATTCCGGGATATTACTTTAGTCACCTTCCGACCGGGCCCTCCTGCTAAAATTGAAGCGGTTTAGACCGCCGTAAGGCAGTAGAAACACTGAAATTTATGGCTTTCCCCGCCACTCGTCTTCGCCGCCTCCGCCGCACCGAGCAGCTACGCAGTCTGGTGCGTGAGACTCGGCTCACTCCAGCTTCATTCGTGTATCCAATGTTTATTTGTCCCGGCGAGGGTGTGCGCAAGGAAGTTAAATCGATGCCGGGGGTCTTCAACCTGTCGGTGGACGAAGCGGTAAAAGAGGCTCGGGAAGTGCACGCCCTGGGAGTGCCCTCGGTGATCCTTTTTGGTCTTCCCGACAAAAAAGATGAAGTCGCCACGGGAGCCTGGGCTGACCAGGGCATTGTGCAGCAAGCCGCGCGCGAGTTGAAGCGCGAAGTCCCGCAGTTAATTCTCATGGGGGACGTTTGCCTTTGCGAATACATGTCCCATGGACATTGCGGAATCGTGCGCCAGATGCCTGCGCCGCTTTCCCTGGGCGCGGCGGCCACGCGGGCAGTTGCAATGGAATCGCCGCAGGAAAAGCAGAAGCCGATTCAGGCGATTGATGCCGGCGCAGCCGAAGTTACGGGTCGTCTGGTTCAAACTCAACCGGTTCAGCCGCAATTTGAAATCGATAACGACGCCAGCCTCGAGCTTCTGGCGCGCACATCGGTTTCTCTAGCGCGCGCAGGCGTTGATGTGATTGCTCCGTCGGACATGATGGACGGACGGGTTGCAGCGATTCGGCGTGCGCTTGACGAAGCCCACCTCCAGAACACGCCGATCCTCTCCTATGCCGCGAAGTTCGCTTCAGGTTTCTATGGACCTTTCCGCGAAGCTGCTGATTCGGCTCCGCAGTTCGGCGACCGGCGTTCTTACCAGATGGATGGTGCTAACCTGCGCGAAGCCATGCGCGAGATCGAGCAGGACATTAAAGAAGGCGCCGATATGATCATGGTCAAACCGGCGATGCCGTATCTCGATGTGATCGCCGCGGCCCGTGAGCGCTTTGACTTGCCGCTGGCTGCCTACCAGGTTTCCGGCGAGTACGCCATGATCGAGGCCGCGGCCCGCAATGGCTGGATCGAACGCGACCGCGTGATGATTGAATCCCTCCTTAGTATTCGCCGCGCTGGAGCCAGCATTATTCTGACCTACTACGCCAAAGATGCGGCGCGTTTACTCGCGTAAGCCTTCTATAAACCGGCCGCCAAACAATTACGGAGTCTTTGCACAATCCCTGCAAAGACTCCGTAATGTTTAGTACTTAGACCTTAACGACAGTCTCGAAACTTAGTGCCCTTCCGTCCCGGTTGCGTTCCGCGCGTCTGAAAACTTGCTGCGTACGCGGTCGCCAATATCTTGGACCTTCTCGCCGATTTGTTCACGGAATTCTTCGCCGCTGGCGGGAGCAAACAACATGGCCGCTCCAATACCCACGCCCACGCCAGCCGCAAAGGTCAAAATATTTCGTAGCGTGTGATCCTCATGGCCATAGAGATCCGAGGCTCGGTCGCGCAAATCGGAGACCCGGTCGCCGGCTTCATCAATCGAATCGGAAACGCGGTCCTTCACGCTGCTGGTAAAACTATTGGTCTGGTCAAGGAAATAGACTGCGGTTTTGAGAATTGATTTCACTAGATCATTCATGTCATCCACCTTTTCATCGTAATCTCGAGATTTACCTATGTTCTTTTAGTTGCCGAAAGGGTGCAAGGGGCTTGCTTCCGGCGCAAATAAACTTGCTCAGACGTCTAGCGGGTCTCGGATACTACTTTGGCAAACAGGAAACGATTGTAGAATTGGGGTCTGCCGTGTTGATGCCCGTGGGAGAGAAGTCTTGTTGATGGTAAGGTAAGAGTTTCAACTTGTAGCTGCATCAACATTGAAGAAAACCTGGGATAAGGAATCGATGAAGCCGGAGAGCTTGGGCGTGGAAGAGAGTCGGAGCGAACTGCAGGAATTGGAATCGAACGGCGGCCCGCGGGATGTTGCGGATGTTCTCACGCTGGAGGAAATAACTAATCTCGCGGCCAAAGAAGGTCAGCCGGCGGAAACTCTGATGAACGTGGTGGCCTTGATTGCCAAGCGATTCAGAACTGAGGTTTGCTCCGCTTATTTGCTCGAGCCCGACCGCGCCAACCTGGTGCTGGCGGCGACCGTGGGCTTGCGCAGGGAATGCATTGGTAACTTGCGAATGGCCATCCACGAGGGGCTGGCCGGCCTGGTAGCCGAACAAGTTCGTCCTGTGGCTGCCAAGGATGCGCAAAACCATCCCCGCTTCAAATATTTTCGCGAGGCCGGTGAAGATTCCTATCACTCGTTTCTTGGAGTTCCGCTTATCGAACGTGGAGTGCTTCAGGGTGTGCTGGTGGTTCAGACGACAGAACTTAGGGAATTTCGGGAATCTGAGATTCAAATGTTAACCGAAGCGGCGGCGCAGGTGGCTCCAGTCGTGAGTGAAGCGCGAACCCTTGATCGTTTCATCGCCCCGGCGCAGGAGCGGCTTTGGGCGTTGGCTCGCAATTTATGGTGGAGCTGGGATCACGACGCCGGCAGCTTGTTTCGCGATCTCGATCCAGTACGCTGGAGGGAGCTGAACCAGAATCCGATTTCACTGCTGTTGGAACTTCCGCTCGCGAAACTGGAGAGCCGCGCTGGGGAACTTGTGTTGCATGGCCGCATCAACTATGCCTACCGCCGCTTACAGGAATATCTTCACGCGGATCGCACTTGGGGAACGCGGCACGCTGGCGTTTTGCGGCCCTGTCCGGTGGCTTACTTCTCGGCGGAATTTGGCATTCACGAGTCGCTCCCAGTCTATTCCGGCGGCCTTGGAGTCCTGGCCGGCGACCACATCAAGAGCGCGTCTGATCTAGCCATTCCGCTGGTCGGCATTGGACTCTTCTATGGTCAGGGATATTTTCGTCAGCGTTTGGACAAGAATGGATGGCAGCAGGAAGAGTATCTCGAGACCGATGTGTCTCAGCTACCCATGGAAGTCGCCATCGGGAAGAACGGTCGCCCGGTAACGGTGCAAATTGAAACCCGTGGCGGACCGATTCATGCCAAAGTGTGGCGAGTGGCAGTGGGGCGTTGCGATCTTTTTCTCCTGGACTCCGATGTAGAGGAGAATTCGCCGGATGATCGCAAGCTGACTTCAAGGCTGTATGGCGGAGACGCGCGAACCCGCATTCGTCAGGAGTTGTTGCTAGGGGTGGGAGGCTTCCGTGCGCTGACGGCAATGGGGATCACGCCGGGAGTTCTTCACTTGAATGAAGGGCACAGCGGATTTGCCGTGCTGGAAGCGATTCGCTCGCGGATGGTGGATGAAGGCATCCCCTACGATAGCGCCGTACCGCGCGTCTCGCGAGAAGTCATTTTTACGACCCACACGCCCGTTCCCGCCGGACATGATCGATTTAACGGTGATCTGATCGAAGAACATCTGGGCCCCATCCGCGATGCTCTTGGTCTTTCCCGAGAGAGCCTCATGGACCTGGGACGCGAGAAGCAGGGAGACCATCAGGAAACATTCTGCATGACGGTTCTCGGTCTCAAACTTTCCCGCCGCGCCAACGCAGTTTCGGCGCTCCACGGAGAAGTATCGCGAGCCATGTGGACCGGCCTTTGCCCCGGAAAGCCGGAAGACGAAGTTCCGATTGGACACATTACCAATGGCGTGCATGTGCCATCGTGGCTATCGCCGCAAATGTTCCGCTTGTACGATCGCCATCTAGGCACGAACTGGCACCAGCGCAGCAGCGACGCTCGTACCTGGGAAGGCATTGAGAATGTAGACGACGGGGAACTCTGGGAGACGCATCTTAGCTTAAAGTCGCGGCTTCTCGGTTTTGTACGCCGTCGCGCTTTGGAACAGGCAGAGCGCCGCGGCGAATCGATTGAGACTTTGCAAAGACTGGCTACGGTGCTGAGTCCAGACGCCTTAACCATCGGATTCGCCCGCCGTTTCGCAACCTACAAACGCGCCAACCTGATTCTCAGTGACATTGAAAATCTGGCGTCGATGGTGAACGACCCGAAACGTCCGGTGCAGTTCGTCTTTGCCGGCAAAGCGCATCCTAATGACGAACCTGGAAAACGGCTACTGCAACAGATCGCCGAATTGATGCGCAACCCGCGCTTCGGCGACAGATTTGTTTTTGTCGAAGACTATGACATCAATGTGGGACGTTATTTAGTGCAGGGGGTGGATGTGTGGCTGAACAATCCCCGGCGCCCGCTGGAAGCTTCCGGCACCAGCGGCCAGAAGGTCGTGTTGAACGGCGGGCTGAATCTGTCTGTCCTCGATGGCTGGTGGGCTGAGGCTTACGACGGTAGAAATGGATTTGCTATCGGTACGGGGCGGACGCACACCGATATAAACGTCCACGACACGCGGGACGCCGCGGATTTACATCGCGCACTTCAGGATGAAGTGATTCCTCTTTTTTACCAGCGAGATCGAGACGGCCTGCCCCGTGGCTGGATCAAGCGCATGAAGCGAACCATTCGGACGCTGGGCTGGCGCTTCAACGCCGATCGCATGGTGATGGACTACACGCAGAAATGTTACGTTCCTGCCGCTGGAGGAACGTCGAGCGATATGCGATCCTTCTGATTGTGCAGTGGTGTGCCGTTGATTGCACGTTGTTGACCCGCTGTATACTCCTTAGCGTGGATACTAGGATGAATGCTCGATTCTTCTTTTGTATTGTCGCGCCATTATTCCTCTGTGCGTCTCTTCTTGCGCAGGAACCGGCCCCCTCCTCTCGCGCTGCGGCTGTTCTCGACTCAATGCCTAAAGCTAAAAGGATCAGCGAGGTTGCGATCTCCCCAGATGGCGCTCTCGTTGCCTACATTGTCGATGGCAAGTTGACGGTGTGTGGCGCCGATGGCAGCGCTTCTCATCCCATCGATATCGAGGGAGGACCGCAACTCAGAGCTCCATCGTGGTCGGCGGATAGCAAGCAGCTTGCATTCATCGCCGATCTGCCAGGTAACGCTCCTGCCGCTCAGATTTGGACCGCTTCGGCCGATGGCAGCGCCCCTGCGAAGCATGCGGAGCTAAAGGGTTATGTGCAGACGCCGCGTTTCTCTCCGGATGGAGCGAGGCTTGCCATTCTGTTTATCGAAGGTATGCCGCGCAGCGCGGGACCTCTGCAACCAATGACTCCGCTTGCTGGAGTGGTCAACGAAAAAATATTTGAGCAGCGGATCGCGGCTGTTGACCTTAGCAACGACCATCTCGCACAGGTCACGCCCGCTGACGTGTACGTCTACGAGTACGACTGGACGCCGGACGGAAAATCCTGGGTGGTATCTGCGGCTCACGGATCGGGCGACGCCAACTGGTGGATTGCGCGGCTTTATTCGGCAGATTCGCAGTCCGGCGAAATGCGGGAGATTTATAAACCGAAACTTCAAATCGCGAATCCCCGNGTCTCTCCGGATGGTAAAAATGTCGCATTCATTGAGGGTTTGATGAGCGACGAAGGTTCGACGGGCGGCGATGTTTTTGTGGTTCCGNTTGCCGGCGGCGCTGCGCGCAACGTTACGCCCAACATTAAGGCATCCCCGTTCGCGCTGGCATGGACAGGTTCCGGCCGCATTACCTTCGGCGAAAACGTGGATGGTAATTCCGGCTTTGCCAGCATAAGCGCCAAAGGCGGAGCAATACAAACCATCTGGACCGGTGAGGAAACGGCCCGCCCGGCCAGCGATTTCTGGGTATCGACAGCGACAACGACAAGTTCTGCCAGCGATAAGGTCACGGTGGCTATCGTGCGCCAATCGGCGAATGTTCCGTCTGAGATCTGGGCGGGACCAATCGGACAATGGAAGCAACTAACCACTCTGAACGCCGCGATAAAACCGGCGTGGGGTGAGATGCGCAATATCCATTGGATGAACGGAACCACGCGGGTGCAGGGCTGGCTGATGTTGCCTAAGGATTTTGATCCGCAGAAGAAATATCCGCTTATCGTAAATGTGCACGGCGGGCCATCCGCTGCTTGCGGCTCACGCTGGGATCCGGGGACCATGGGCCCTCAGTCAGCCCTGGGCTACTTTGCCCTTTGCCCGAACCCGCGCGGCAGTTATGGACAGGGCGAAGCGTTTACGCAAGGCAATGTGAAAGATTTTGGCGGCGGCGATTTTCGCGACATCATGGCTGGCGTGGATGCCATTGCGAAGCAGTATCCCATCGACACCAACCGCCTCGGCATCCGCGGCCACAGTTACGGCGGGTACATGACGATGTGGGCGGAAACTCAGACACACCGGTTCGCCGCCGCAGTTGCGGGTGCAGGTCTTTCCGATTGGTTGAGCTACTACGGATTGAACGATATCGATGAATGGATGATTCCGTTCTTCGGCGCATCGGTGTATGACGATCCCGCTGTCTATGCCAAGAGCGATCCCATGCATTTTGTGAAGGCAGTAAAAACTCCAACCTTGATTCTGGTCGGCGACCGGGACGGCGAGGTGCCGATGGAACAATCGGTCGAGTGGTGGCATGCGCTCTCAACTTTTAGCGTGCCGAACAAGCTGGTGGTTTATCCCAACGAAGGGCACGCGTTCATCAAGCCTGCCGACGCTCGCGATTATTCGCAGCGCTCTCTCGAATGGTTCGAGGAATGGTTCGCCAAGGCGCAGTAGTTTGACTTCAGTCTGAAATGCTATTGCACGGTTAATGAAATCGTTGCCGTCTGCGTCTGCACCTCATCGCTCGTTCCGGTAACAGTTACCGTGTATGCGCCGGCTGGAGTTCCGGAGCTTCCCGTACTTCTTGAAGTATTTGTCGCTTGCCCCGCACTGCTGCAAGCCACTTCAAAGAAACAGGCGCCCAGAACCATGAACATCAGGCAGAAGCTGAGGAGTTTTGTGGCACTCGGTTTTCTGAATCCGGCTCCGCCCAGCAAGATCGCGGGAATAATCAGACCTAAGGCCAAGAAACCCTTCGAATCAGCAGGTGAATCCAGCTTTGCCTGGGACCCTGCGGCGGTCACGGTGAGAGTGGATGATCCCGCATTGTTTGCCACCGTGATTGACCCAAGCGAGCACGTGGGGGCAGGCGCGGTTGCGGGAGAGATGCTGCAAGTGAGCGCTACTTGGGATGGATTCAACCCGCCCGACGGGGTGATTTTGATGGTCGAAGTTGCCGACGCACCCGGAGCAACTGACAAGGACACCGACGAGGGCGAAAGAGTGAATCCCGGAGCGGCCACTGCCAGGCTCAATATGGCTGAAGTACTGGCAAGGTAGTTGCCGCCTCCACTATAGGCCGCCGTGAGGTTGTGGGTTCCCACCGTGAGGGCCGACGTTGAGAACGTAGCGATTCCGGTTCCACTCAGAGTAGCCATGCCAAGTTGAGCGGTCCCATCCATAAAGGTCACGGAACCGGTGGGCGCGTTCGGAACTATGGAGGTTACAGTCGCGGTTAAGGTCACATTCTGATTTAGACCTGCCGGGGAAGGACTCGCGGTTAGCGCAACCATCGTGGTCGCCTGGCCAACCACTTGGTTTAACGCCATCGAATTGCTGGCCGTGAAGTTGCCGTTACCGCTATAGTCGGCAGTGATGGTGTGCGTTCCTACACTGAGTGTCCCGATCGTCAGAGCCGCTTGGCCGCCACTTACCGGCGAAGAACCGATCTTCGTGGTTCCGTCGAAGAAGGTGATGGTGCCGGTCGGCGATCCGCTCGTGCTCGGTTGCACGCTTGCCGTGAACGTTACCGACTGATTCGGTTGAGAAGGATTTGGCGAAGAGATCACGCCCGTGGTTGTTGCCGCCTGCTGCACGATTTGAGTTAAAGAAATGGTATGCGGCTGATAGTTGCTGTCACCCGAGTAGACCGCCGAAATCGAATTGCTGCCCACCGGCAGAGTGCTCGTGCTGAGCGAGAATGTTCCGTTTGCCAGAGATCCGGAACCAATGATCGAACTTCCATTTTCTATAGTTACAGTCCCGGTTGGGGCGGTTCCGGTGGAAGCGCCAGCCGCTACCGAGGTTGTAAAAGTAACCGATTGCCCATAGGATGACGGGCTGCCGGAAGATACCGTGCTCATGACTGTGCTCGGCGCGTTCAGCAGCACGCTCACGGTGTTGCTGCCCGAATTGGCGACAGCCAGGTCGTTCGCTCCGTCTCCGTTGAAGTCTCCAACTACTGCGGAGTAAGGCAGGAATCCAACTCCGAACAGTGTCGGCGGAGCTCCAGTGGTTCCGAATGTACCGTCGCCCTTCCCCAGCAGCAGACTCACTACGTTGCCGGGATAGCTTGCCGAAGGCGTACCGGTCACGGCGAGATCCGGTTTGCCATCCCCGTTGAAATCGGCGGAAAGGATGGAGGAAGCAAATGTGCCTACTGGATAGCTAACCGCCGTGCCGAATGTTCCGTCACCATTTCCGATAAGCACGCTAATAGATGGGCTCTGAGAGAAAGCGACAGCCAGATCGGGAATGCCGTTCCCGGTGAAATTTCCCGCGACCACTGATATGGCATTGGCTCCGACGGTTGGTTGAGTTGGCGGTTGGGTGAAAGTGCCATCCCCGTTTCCCTTCAGAACCGTGAGGAAGGGCGAATTCTCATTGGCAACGATCAGATCGAGGTTGCCGCTCCCGGCCAAATAGACCGCTGCCAGGGATACGGGGCCGCTCCCGACGGTGATCGGTGAACCTGTTGCTGGAGTGAAGGTGCCATTGCCGTTGCCATTACTTCCGTTGCCCAACAGCACACTGACCGTACCGCTGCCGAAGTTAGCCACAGCGAGATCAGGAATGCCGTCTCCATTGAAGTCTCCGGCGACAATGGCGTCTGGGTCGCTCCCGACAGTGATCGGCGAATCCAGAGCTGGCGAGAATGAACCATTTGGCTCCCCTATCAAGATGGTTACGGTGCCGCTGCTGTAGTCCGCGATCGCCAGATCGGGAATGTTGCCACCGTTGAAGTTGCCAACGGCGATAGCACGAGGGCTTCCGACCGAATACGTAGTGGTGGAAAGCTGAAATGTCCCGTCGCCATTGCCGAATTCAATGGAAATGGTTCCTGCGCTGTAATCTCCCACCGCGAGATCGGGAATCCCGTCGCCGTTGAAATCTGCGCTGGCGATGGAATAAGGATCTACGCCGGCAGCATAGTCCGCGCGCGCCTGAAAAGTATTGCTCCTACCATTGCTCAAGATCACGCTTATGGAATTCGACCCGTTATTGGTGGCCACAATGTCGGCCATCCCATTGCTGGTAAAATTGCCGACGGCGATGGAATTCGGAACGTCGCCTGTTCCCAGATTGACTTGCCTTTGGAATGTCCCGTTGCCCACACCCCACAGCACGGTAACGGTATTCCCATCGCCATTCGACACGGCAATATCCGGGATTCCGTCGCCATTGAAATCCCCCGTTGCAACCGAGGTTGGGGACAGCCCAACCGGATATTCGGTGGGCGCGGAAAAAGTTCCGGTTCCGTTGCCGAAAAGGATGCTGACGGTATTGCCTTGATAGTCGGCGGTGACAATATCCAGATTGCCATCCCCTTTAAGGTCCGCGAGCGCAACGGAAATCGGGGTATTTCCGGTCGGGTCTTGGTCTTGGGTTTGAAACGTGCCGTTTCCCACTCCGAGGAATACGCTTACCAAATTGTTACCGTTGTCGTTCGCTACGACAAGGTCTTGGATTCCATCGTTATTCACATCTCCCACAGCCACCGAGGATGCATTCAACCCGGCTTGGTAGAGAACTTGGGGGGCGAGGGTCCAGCTTGCTCCTGTGCCTTGGCCTATCAACACCGATAACGTGTAACGATTATCGCCTGGGTCGGTCACAGCTATGTCCGGGATGCCATCGCCGTTAAAGTCGCCAACCGCAATTCCCCAGGGTGCTGTGCCCGTTGGAAAGTCTACCTTGGGTTGAAAGGTGCCATCGCCGTTGCCGAGGAGCACGCTTATGTAGTGACTGCCTGAATCAGTGACGGCGATATCCAAATGTCCGTCGCCATTGAAATCTGCGACGACGATCCCTTTGGGAGCGCTGCCAGTGACGCAATTGATGGTGGTCGCGGAGCAATTCGGCGCCGGACTGAAAGTTCCAGCTCCATTCCCCAGAAAAATGCTGACCGTGTTACTCCCCAAGTTGGCGACTGCAATATCTGGGATACCATCTCCGTTGAAATCGCCGACGGCTACCGCTGAAGGGCTGGCGCCAACCGGATACAGAGAGGCTTGCAGGAACTGTCCAGCCTGAGCCAAAAGCGCTCCGGGCAAGATGCAAAACAAAAGTCCCAGAAGTGTGCGTCGTACCATGAAGCCTCCCCAATTCGGCGGTTTCGTATTATGAAAATTTCTGAGAGGCAGTTGTGGATACCAATTGCTCTAAAGACTCAGAAATAGGGCGCAACCGCGAAAAACGATGACTGCGAAACAATGCTCAGTGGAAACACTGATTCTGCAAGGGGAGGTGTAGGGGAGGAAATGCCCTGTCGCTAGGAACTACTGCGATTTCAGAGCATCGGGAAATATATGTCGATAGGTATGCATAAACAATCCCCCATTTGGACTAACCAAATGGGTGAAGCCTAAAGTATTTAAGCCGAAAGACCCATAGCAGCTCGCGGCGAGGGCTCTACAGATCAAAAATTAAGGTCCAGGTGCGAACACCTGGACCTCATAAACATTCAGAGTAGAAAGGGGGATTTCTACTACTATTTGCTGCCGGCGTTTCCGCCGCTATGAGTTTGAGCCTGTGCCGCCAACTGCTGTTCGACGATCTCACGCAGAGCAGCATAGTCAACCGCGCCGCTCAGGAAATGGCCGTTGATGAAGAAAGCGGGCGTTCCGTTGATACCCAGACGGGTGCCCTCTTTGCGATCGCTTTCCACCACCGCGGCTTCTTCGCCTGAATCCAGGCATTTATCGAATTGGGCGGGGTCCAGTTTCAAAGCCCTGGCCTGAGCCTTCAGCTGGTCAATATCCAGTTCCTTGCTGCGAAAGATCTCGTCGTGGAATTCCCAGAATTTCCCTTGTTTACTGGCGCAGCGGCTGGCTTCGGCAGCCTTTTCCGCACGCGAGTGCATGGGCAGCGGGAAGTCCTTGTACGTGAGGGTGAGCTTATCGCCAAAATCAGCCTTGAGCTTCTTGACGTCGGCCGCGACCTTCTGGCAATAGGGGCACTCGTAGTCGGCAAACTCTACCAGCGTCACCGCCGCCTTGTCCGAACCGAGCGACTGCGCGTTTTGTGTGTCCACATTCACATGAGGCGGTGCCAGCAACACTGCAACATTGGTCTCGGCGTGCAGAGCTTTGATATAGGCGGCGCGAGCCTTCTGGGTGCGGACGTCGCGAATTTTTTCCAGGATTTTTTCGCGAACTGTATCGTAAGGCTGTTCGGTTTCNAGTCCCTCGTAATAGACCTTCATCTGATCTTCGGTGGGATCTTTCACCTGAGAAGCGATATCCCGCTGCAACAACTGGTCTACAGTCAGGTTCTCGCTCTTGGCCTTCTGTTCGATCAATTTCTTGTCGATAAGATCATTCAGCGCTTTGGCCTCCGCTTGGTAATACTGGTAATGTGCGGATAAGAGCCTGGCGGACTCTTCCTGTTCGAGTTCGCCCATGGTGACCTTCACCCCACCAACTTCTGCCACCACGGCGCTTGCGTCATTCTGGGCAGTCATAATTCCCGCGCTTAACAACCCAAGCGCGGAACCCAGGACAAACTTAATCATTTTTCCGGAAACAAACATGAGATCCCCCATCTCATTCAAGATTTGCAGAATTTGAATCGCAGTTAAAGCGGGTACCGATTACCGATTTATTCTTGAACCCAGATGGGGCCCAGTAAAAGACCCCATCTGGAATCCAAGCAAAGCAAAAAACTAGTCGCCTGTTCCGCAGCTGCAAACGCCCCTGCCGCTGCCGACCAGAGACGCTGCATAGCAATCGCCCTGAAGCAGGTTCTGCTCTGCCGCGCTGAAAGTAGCATCTTGCGATGCGGTTTCAGTGATCACTCCACCGGCTTGAATGTGTGTTGCCCAAGCGCGAACTGAAGGCGTGGGAACGACATAGTCCGGAAGAGCCGGGCAAACACCGTTGGCGGGAACCTTGCTTGCCACGATGCGGATAGAGCCCGTGGTCAAGGTAACGCCCGTCAGCGGATTGCTGGTCAGGTTGGTGTCCACCGAGAGGGTCAGAAGACCGTTCGGGGTAACCTTGCAGCTGCAGCATTCGGACAGTTCCTGGAATGAATCATAGACGTAGATAGCGGCGCACAGATTGCCGCCCGACGTTCCAGGGTTGGTGATCCGGACTGTTCCATCGGGATTGCCAGATGTATTGGCGCCCGAGAAATAATCGACCTTCAACGTGTCAGCCGGTGGTGTGGTTGTGGCTGCCGCGGCGTATCCAGCGCAAAGAGCCAGAGCCAGCGTACAGACTACGAACATAGTGGTTCGACGCATTTTTTCCTCCTTGAGATTACGCCGCCAAGCTGGGGAGGGGATGGCTCGGCTTTCGTGGCGCAGCGGCTACACTACCCCAGTAAAGGAGCGAGTGTAAGTCTCCAAGAGCACTAATCCATTCTCACTAACCCGGTCGAAGATCCGTTACTGGAGCCAGTTTCAAGGCCAAGACCGGCTTTCCATCCTACGATTTTTCCGATGATTCCGGAACGGGTCGAGACGTTCATTTTGACCATTACCAGACGGATGAAAGCTTTGACCGTATTGGGGCTGATGCTCATCCGGTCGGCGATTTCCTTGCTGGTCAAACCTTCCAACAGGAACTTCACCGTTTCCTGCTCGCGGGCGGTCAGACCGAAGCGCAGTGAAAGCTCAGCGATTGTAACCGCCTCGTTGGTTTTCCTCTCCAACATAACAATCAGCAACCCCCGGGATGTTGTTCCATTATTCGTATGGTTTCCATTCTGGCCTCCCGGGAAACCAATCGGGAACGAGCGGCAAAGGTAGGTTCGCTTCGCGGAACGGTATTCTCCAACTACCCGAAACGGAGGCCGCCTTTCCACGAGATTCGACCGGACCTTGTTAGATAGCCAAGTGTCCAGACGATGAATCTTTTCCGGGCGCTCCGGGAATGCAAGAATTTGCAGTGCCTCGGAATTAGATCCGACGACACTGAGGGAGTCATCCACCACGATCAGACCCGGCCGAGCAGAAGCAGTATGCACCAAATTTTCCCCTTTGAAAGAGACGGCGTTTAAGATCACCCGGCTCTACTCATCGAACGGGGCCCCTACCACGGTTGCGTGGTCACCACGATAAAACCGTCGCGAGGACACCTCAGCGTACGGCTACTTTAAATAGACTAGCCACTCGATCGTATTCGACGCAGACAATCACTTCCCCGGGGGTAGGAAGCTGTGCCCGGCTCCCGCCTCAGGAGGATGAGGTGAAAGCCGGGCCTATTGTGACAACAGAGGATGTTGATGTCAAGCAACAATCGTCGTTTCGCAGCCTATTTGTGCAATTATCTTTAAAACTACTCCGGGTTAATTAGCCCAAATAGACTAATTCTTCATCTATAGTCCGAATTTCTACACTTTCCTACGTATTGGAGGCCCGCGATGACTTGGACCGCGAGGGAAGTCTATCGACTCCCTGTGCAGACTTTTTGCCGGAAGTGATCGAATGCCTGAGCTTCTTAGATCCGGTTCGCACGGATCTCGCCGTCGACGTTGCCGCAATTTGAGTCTTCTTCGTTTTCGGTGCCGGTACTTCAGTCTTAGGCTGAGTCACGCGCGCAACAATTTTGTTATAGATGCCAGTTAGGAACTCCCGAACTCTCAGGTAGCGTGAAGCTTCAGGCGGCGATAGGTCAAGCGCCGCTCGATACTTTTCAATCCAAATATCTTCGGAAGCCTTCGAAGCATTTTGCTCGAGCTTCATAATTCTGCGTCCCTTTAAATCTGTAGCTTCGCTTGTTGGTTCTTATACGCCATCATCGGCGCGGACGCATCGCTCCGAAGGAACTACTTCATTGGTTGATCAAGAAGTTGCCTCCTCACGCTCTCGAGAACGTACGCCGCATATAATGACCGTGACATATTTCAACTAGACGCGGTATCTACGTTCCGCTGTTGAAATTTCTGGTTGGCCACAATAAACGGGGGAACTCGGACGCAGATGAAATATTTAAAGTACGCAGGTTGCGTTGCCGTATTGGCTTATCTGTCTATGGTCGCGCAGGTTACAAGTGGCTCTTATTTAAGGCAAGCGCAAGTGACCGAATCCGAGGGGAAGATACACGTTATGGCGAATAGCCCTCGCCCTCTCGAACAAATGCTGAACGCTCTTGACCAGAAATACAAATGGGGCGTGAATTACGAAGATCCACGGTTCACTTCTAAGTTCGATCTGGTTGAGGACAAAGACGCGCAAGTGAAAGTACTTCCTGGAGGCGGACAATTTAGCGTCGAGTTTCCTACCGACATGCAAGAAGAGAATATTTTGAAATTAATAGTAGATTCTTACAACGCGAGTAATAACCCTGGACGATTTGAGCTGAAAAAAAATGAACAGGGAGACTTCTCCGTCGTTGGCTCACAAGCCAGAAACCTCCATGGTCAGTTGGCCCGCCAGAGCGCTCTTTTCGATGCTCGAATTACAATACCGGCTCAACAGAGGAGCGTCTCCGACACTCTGAACCTGATTTGCCGGAAGGTAGCGGCCCAACAACATGTCGCAATCACTATGGGAGTGTCTCCGAGAAACTTATTGAATAACACCGACGTGACAGTGCACGGGACTCAGACTTCGGCCCGTGACCTTCTGCTCCAGGCCTTGGCTTCAACTCACCGGCGTTTGTATTGGCGTCTGCTGTACGACCCGGGCACCAAGGGATATTCATTCAATGTCCATCTGATCCCCGCGTAGCCAGATCACGGTTTCGCAGGTGAATGGGTTTGACAGCCGAATCGCATTCCGATTCAATAAAACCAGTGGCTCGAAGCATGCCGGTCGCTTTATGTCGCGCTCCAGTTTGCGAATTCCAGAGAAAACCATCGCCCGATGATCGTCAATTTCGCTGAGCGGGCGCATAACCACAACTGGGAACTGGACCCGGTGACGCGGTCGTTGCTCGACACCGACTTTTACAAGCTGTTAATGCTGCAGTTTATCTGGAAGCACTTTCCCAAACTCCATGTCTCGTTCTCGCTGGTAAACCGCTCGGCTACCGAGCGTCTTGGGGATCTCTTCTCCATCCACGATTTCACCGCGCAAATGGACCACGTTAGAAAACTGCGCTTTCGAAAATCCGAACTGGTTTGGCTGGCAGGGAACACGTTCTACGGCAAGCGGGGGATTTTTGAACCCGCGTTCCTGGAATGGATGGAACGCGACTTCCGATTATCGGATTATGAGGTCTCCGTAAAAGACGGCCAGTTCAATCTGACGTTCGATGGATTGTGGACAGAGACCACCATGTGGGAGCTCTATACGTTATCTATTCTTGACGAATTGAAAACGAGGGCCAACTTAAAGAGACTCAGCGAATTTAGTTTGGACATCCTTTATGCCAGGGCCAAGACCAAGCTGTGGAACAAGATTGAAAGCCTGCGCGACGTTCCCGGCTTGAACGTGGCGGACTTTGGAACTCGCCGGCGTCACAGCTTCTTGTGGCAGGAATATGTGGTAAACGCTATGGCCTCAAATCTTGGGCCTGGGTTCATCGGAACCTCCAACGCATTTCTGGCTCACAAGCACGATCTGGAAGCGATTGGAACAAATGCGCACGAGATCCCAATGGCCGTTGCAGCCCTGGCGCCGGATGATCAAACCCTAAGAGCATCTCAATATCGGGTTTTGGAGTTGTGGCAGAGCACCTACGAGGGGCCTTGAAAATCATGCTTCCCGATACCTTCGGCACCACCCAATTCCTCGAAGGGGCTCCGACTTGGGCGGCCGACTGGACCGGCCAGCGCATGGATAGCAAGAACCCATATATTGCTGGCGATGAATATATCGCATGGCTGAAGGCTCATCACCGCGATCCCAAGGAAAAACTTCTAATCGCATCCGACGCCCTCGACTTTGACGAGATACTCGGGCTGCATGCCTATTTCGGCGGAACCATTCAGCCGGGAACGTCAGCCCGAGATTTCCGCATGGCCGATGATTTTCGCGACAAACGGAAGTGGATCGCGGAACGCCGCATCCGCTTTAGCGCAGGCTGGGGAACCTTGCTGACCAATGATTTCAGAGGGTGTGATCCGACCGGCGGGAGCGGTTTCGATCCCATCAGCCTTATTTGCAAAGTCTCTACGGTGGAGGGTCGGCCAGCGGTGAAGCTTTCCGACAACTATGCCAAGGCGCTGGGGCCGCCTGAAGAAATCGAACGCTATCGAAAAGTGTTTGGTACGGCTGGGGTTTCGAACATTCCTGTCATCACATAACTCGCAGAAGCGAGCACTCTCTTCATGCCAACAGGTAAGAGGATTTAAGTTTGACAGCGCATATTTTTGTCGCCCTCATCGTTGGAGTCAGCATCCTCCTCATGTTGATCCGTCCCCGCAATATTCCAGAGTTTTATTGGGTGGGCGGAGGAGCGATTTTGCTTTTGGTTTTCCGCCTGATGCCTCTGAAACTCGCGGGGCACGCGATCGCAAAATCGCTGGATGTTTGTTTTTTCCTGACCGGAATGATGTTGGTGTCGGAACTTGCCCGTGAGACCGGGATTTTCGATTGGCTTTCATCAATGGCGGTTCGGGGTGCGAAAGGTTCCTGCTCCCGGCTTTTTCTGTTGGTCTATGGCATCGGGACAATAGTCACCATCTTCATGTCGAATGACGCAACCGCGGTAGTTTTAACCCCGGCAATTCTAGCTATAGTGCGCAAGGCAAAGGTCGGGCCTTTACCTTATCTCTTCGCCTGCGCCTTCATTGCGAACGCAGCATCATTCGTTCTGCCGATTTCTAATCCCGCCAATCTGGTGGTTTTCGGGAACCAGGTCCCTCCGTTGGGAAAGTGGCTGCTCTCATTTGCCATCCCGTCCGTATTTTCCATTCTGGCAACTTTCCTATCAATCCGCTGGATGTTCCGCAAGGAGATGGATTCGAAGTTCGAGACGAAGATCGAAGGCGACGACACAGCGATCCTCCTGACTTCCGATGGCCGATTAGTCCTGTCGGGCCTGACACTCATGACGGCAGTCCTCCTGACGGCCTCGGCGCTTGGCAAAGATTTAGGCTTGCCCACTTGCTTAGCTGCTTTAGCAGTTAGTGCAACCGTTTGGTTCAAGGGCGGAAGCGATCCTGCCCGACTCGCCCGCGAAGTCAGCTGGGGAACGCTGGCGCTTGTAGCTGCCCTCTTCGTAATGGTAGATGCAGTCCAAAGCATCGGAGGAGTGGAGAAGGCAAGACAATGGTTGGTCTGGGCCCAGAACCTGGGATCTCACGCGGCGACCTTTGTTGTGGGATTTGCGGTTGGCGTAGCAAATAATCTAGTCAATAATTTGCCGCTTGGGCTGATCGCAGGCGATGCTCTCCGATCCGCACATACAACGGGTTCAATCGTCGATGCCGTGCTGATTGGCGTCGACCTCGGACCAAACCTCTCCATCACCGGTTCGCTGGCGACGATCTTATGGCTGATCGCTCTGAGGAAAGAAAAGTTACATGTGACCTTCTGGGATTTTTTGAAGGTGGGAATTCTTGCCATGCCGGTGGCGTTGTTCGCATCGCTCTGCGGAGAAATCCTGATGCGAATATGGTTACCCGCATCCTAAGCTTTTGACGCTGCAGAAATTTCCCACTCGCATCCTCATTAGATTTTCCTTCGCTGTCTTTCATGGTCGGTCTTTCTTTTCGGTCACTTAGGACGAGCGTCTTAGAAATTTGCCTGTTCTTGATTGGAAGAACACGTGCTTCTCCCGCCGTGGAGTATCGACCATGGACAGCGGATATTATGCAGCCTGCGCAGGCCTGGCAGCGCAAACGCAAGCCCTTGATTTAGTGGCACACAACCTGGCGAATCTCGGCACCACCGGATATCGCGGCCAACAGGCTACCTTTCGTTCGCTGGTGGCAGGTGAGTCGCGGCTCACTGGTAACCCGATAAACGCGGCCATCAATGACTACGGGGTTTTAAGCGGAAGCCGATTTGACCCCACGCCAGGCAGCCTGACGTCAACCGGCAATCCGCTCGATGCGGCCGTCTCTGGCAACGGCTTCTTTACGCTGCAATCCGCGCAAGGGGTTCTCTACACGCGCGATGGAAGGTTCCACCTCACGTCCAAGGGACAGTTGGTGTCTAGCGAGGGAGACGCGGTGCTGGGCGAGCAAGGGCCGGTGATTTTGCCGAACGGCAACCTGGCCATCAGCGCGGATGGCACGATCTCTGTAAATGGCTCGGTCGTGGACAAATTGCGGCTGGCAGAATTCTCCCCGGCTACCATTATCACCGCGGTCGGGAACGCGACTTACACTGCGCCCGCCGGCAGCGCGCTGGCCGCAGCCCAGTCTTCGGTGCGGCAAGGCATGCTTGAAAGCTCCAATGTGAACACCACCGAGGGAGTCGTGCAGTTGATTACCGTGCAGCGCAATGCGGAGATGCTTTCGCGCGCGCTCAGCGCCATCGATGGGCAGATGAATCAGGTTGCGGTGCAGGATCTGCCCAAGGTTTGAAGGTCCAAAAGGCTGAATCAAGGGACGCACTAAATCGGGGGACGAACATATGATGCGCGCGCTTTACACCGCTGCCAGCGGGATGACGGCACAAGAACTGAACCTGGACAACATCGCCAATAACCTTTCGAACTCAAGCACCGCCGGCTTTCGCAGCCGGCGGTTGCAGTTTGAAGATCTCATGTATCAGAACCTGATCATGCCGGGAGCGGCCGCCACGCAGCAGACCACGGTGGTAGCGGGGCTGCAGGTGGGACTGGGAACGCGCTCGGCGGCGTCGGAAGTGATTCAAACCCAGGGCGACTTCAGCCAAACAGGTAATCCTCTCGATCTCACCATTCAGGGACAAGGTTTTTTTCAGGTGCTGCTCCCCGACGGGCAGACGGCCTACACCCGGGCGGGAAGCTTTCATACCGACGGGCAAGGCAATCTGGTCGATCAGGATGGCGATGCAGTGCAACCCGCGATCGCGATTCCAGCCGGCTCGACTTCAATCACCGTTGGCTCCGATGGGACGGTCAGCGTGACCCTGGCGGGGCAGACGGCCGCGCAGCAGGTGGGTGCGCTGCAACTGGCCGAGTTCAACAATCCCGGTGGGCTCAACAGCACCGGCAGCAACTTATTCCTCCAGACCACAGCCTCGGGCGACCCCATTGTGGGAGCGCCCGGCGGCAGCGAGGGCTTGGGGACGATCGTGCAGGGAATGCTCGAGCAATCGAATGTGAGCGTGGTGAATGAGTTTGTGAATATGATTGTGGCGCAGCGTTCCTACGAGGCCAGTTCGCGGGTGGTCAACGCCGCGGATCAGATGCTGCAGACCATCAACAACCTTGGAAGGTAGCGCCTGGGAGCCCTGGTTTCATGATTTGTTTCATGCAGCGTTTCATGCAGTGTTCCATGCAGCGGATGGCGATTCTGGGGATCGCCGGAGTCTTCCTGACGGTGATGATCGCAGGTGCAATCGACTGCGCTGCGCTGGTTTGCAAAGAAGTGGCGTTCAGGCCTCGCGCCGAAGTTCCGTCCGGCGATCTCCGGCTGGCGGACTTGCTTGCGCCGGGCGCTTGCCCGCTATTGCGGGCAGAGGCTGCGAAGATCAGGTTTGGTGCGGCACCCCGGGCCGGCGCGGTTCGCGTATTGGATGGAAACACAATTCGCGGCGTAATGCGAGAACTTAGAAACGAAGTGGCGGCACCCGAAGAAGCACACTGGCGGATTCCCGAACGAGTGGAGATCCGGCTGGCGGGAGCAAGGCAAGCCTGTGCCAAGATTGCGCAATTCATCGAGAGCTTAGAAACTTTTGCGCCTGCCGGCCTCGAAGGCAGCAACTGGCGCGATGCACTCAATTGTGCCGCCGCTCACGAGATTCCGGAGAGTTCTTCGCTTGAGCTTGCTAGGACTAGCTGGAATGCAAGCTTGCAGCGCTGGGAGTTTGCCCTGCGCTGCACTCGGACCAACGAGTGTGTGCCGTTTACGGTTTGGGCGAATGTCAAACCACCCGCAGAGGAGGTTCTTCGAAATTCAGCTTCCTATTCGCAGACCTTGGAACACCGCCGTGCATCTGCGGGGATCGCCGGACTGATCCGGCCAGGAGAGACCGCGACGCTTACCTGGGAGCATGCGGGAATCCGGCTGGTGCTGCCGGTCACGTGCCTCGATGCGGGACAGGTTGGCCAGTCCATACGGGTGCGAGTCAGGAACGGCAATCGCACGCTTCGCGCCCAAGTCGTGGATGCACGAAATGTTCGAGTGGGGCTGTGATGTGTCGGCAGACGAAGTTTCCGGTTTCGAAGCTTTGTAAATCGGTTCGTCCTAAATCGAATCTGTCTCCATTCATTTCCACAAGCAAAAGAATTTGGAACGCGACGGCGGGGCTTGGGGTGTTGATGCTGCTTGTATCCGGGGCCTATGCCCAGGACAAAAACAAAACTGCTTCCCCGAAACGTGACCCGCTCGCCGACTATATAAAACGCGTCACCAGTGTTGCGCCAGTCTCCGCCCACACCACTCTGGGCAGTCTGTGGATCGATAACGGAAGGCTGGCAAATATGGTCGCGGACTACGCTTCTGCGCAGGTCGATCAAAGAAAAGTTGGCAAGCTTGCCCTGGCCATCCAAGTGGCATTTCAAGAGATGGGAGTCTTCCAGGCATCCACCACTGAGATCCCGCTCAGCGTAGATGATCCCATGCCCTTCAGCACGGTGCAGGCAATTGAGAACGTGGAACGAACCTCGCAACTGGGAGACGTTGCGTCGGCTCCGACCGATACGCTGGCAGGTTCCTCCGAGGAAACGGACATCTCGACTTTGCAAAACGAGTTGGAGGAGAGCCTTCAAAAAGAAATCGCTCTGCATCAAGTATCGCTCCATCGTGAATCCGACGGCTTGGTGGTGAGTCTTCGCGAATTTGGTTTCTTCGACGCGGGTTCGGCAACTATAAAATCGCAGTCCCTGCCCGCGCTCGATCGCATTGCATCCGTCCTTGCCCTTCGGACCTATAAACTGCGCATCGAGGGCCATACCGACAACATCCCGATTCATACTGCGCAAGTCGCCTCCAATTGGGAGCTTTCGACGAACCGCGCCACGGAATTGGTCCGGCTCTTGATTTTGCGGCATGGGTTCGCGCCGGAAAGGCTTTCGGCCGCCGGCTACGCCCAATATCACCCCATCGCCAGCAACCTCATCGCCCAGGGACGCGCGCAGAACCGTCGTGTGGATATTGTGATTCTGACCTCGCAAGTTCTGCCGTCGGCCGCCTCGACAGGAAATGCAAAACCATCGCCCTCTCGTTAAAGTACCAAGCCGCGTTGCCGATGAGCTTAATGAGATGCGTGGCTTCGCGTCTGCACCAACTTGGCGAACTTCAAAACCGCGTCCTCATATTTCTGGAAGGCCTCTGCGTGACCACTGTGCCGTTGATCCGTGCTGGCTTCGCGGAGCTGCTGCCTAAGCCTGAACTGGTCCATATTCGTGATGTTATTTACCAAGCTGCGGGAATTTTTCACCCTGATAACAAACTTCGTTTGCTGCTGGATGGTTGCGGACGCCGCATGAGTGAACTGCGGATAGCTAGCCTTCAGGAATACTGCGATTGCCTCACGGTTAAATCCAACCGGCAGGAGGAACTGGTCGCGCTCCTAAATGAAATCACAATTGGTGAGACGTCCTTCTTCCGAAACCAGCAGCAGCTTGATGCCTTCAAGAGCATAGTTCTGCCGAGAATTATCCAGGCGAAATCGCCCCTCCCCATCCGCCAGCTTCGCATCTGGAGTGCCGGATGCTCAACCGGAGAGGAGCCCTATACCCTGCGCATGCTGTTGCTCGAGGAAGCTGGGCCGCAACTTGGCGGCTGGAATACGGAAATCCTGGCGACGGATCTCAACCAGCGGTCGCTGGCGCACGCACACGAGGGAATCTACGGAAGTCACAGCACACGCAACCTTGCTGCCATTTACCGAAGCAAATATTTCACGCCGCTGGGGGATAAGCTCCAGGTGAATGCTCAGGCGCGGTCCAACGTGAACTTTGGCAGGCTCAACCTGTCGGACGATTCGCGCATGACATTTATGAAGAACATGGACGCCATCTTTTGTTGCAACGTCCTGATCTATTTTGATCTGGCTTCCAAGCGGCGCGTTATTCAGCATTTCTTCAACACCCTCTTGCCCCATGGATATCTTTTTCTCGGCCGCTCGGAATCTTTGTATGGAGTGAATGATGAATTTCGTCTGGTCCACCTGCCCGGAGCTACTGCCTATGTGAGAGGAGATCGCCCGCTAACTGGCGGAAAATTACGATGACAACGACAACCATAACCAGAACCTCAACCGAAAAGACTCTGCTGCAGCGGCTCGACGGCTTGCAGCAAATCCCAACTATCCCGGCCGTGCTTGCGCCACTCCTTCGCTATTTGCAGCAACCAGTCGAGCAGATCGACGTGCGGAAGGTCACCGATCTGCTTTCTCAAGACGAGTCGCTGGCGGCGCAATGCCTCCGAATGGCGAACTCTCCGCTTTTCGGACGCGGCAAAGATGTGCAGTCTCTTCGCGCGGCGGTCGTGAGCCTCGGATTTCATCACGTTAGCGATATCGCCATGTCATGTGGAATGTTGAAGATTCTTCCAGGCGAGAACTGCACTCTGGATCCTGTGGTTTTTTGGGAGCATTCCTTGGGATGCGCGCTTATTTGCCGGCATCTCGCCACCCAGATCGATTTCGGTGATCCTGGGAAGGCCTATCTTGCAGGGCTCCTGCATGATCTTGGAATCATCGTGAACTTATGGATTCTTCCAAAAGAATTTGAGGAAGCCTGGGATGTTGCTAAAGCCGAGGGCATTCCACTGCACGAGGCCGAACAACGTTGCCTGGGGTTTACCCACTGTGAGAGCGGGCGTCTTCTTGCCGAGCATTGGCATCTCGCTCCGGAGATGATCGATGTCGTGAACTGTCATCATTCTCCGGAGAAATCAAAAGATTCCAGCGGGCTGGCCGCGCTGGTACAACTGTCCGATTTGCTGTGCCGTATGAGCGAGCTGAATTATGGCTACGTGGAACGGCGGCAGGTGAATCTGTTGGAGGAGGCCGGTTTTGCTCAATTGGCTCAATATTCGAAGAATCTCGGCCACTTTGATTGGGCGCGGCTTACCTTCGAACTGGAATCTTATATGGAAGAAGTCCACAGTCTGGTGCGCGCCATTTATCGGACGTGAGTTGGATCTCGTAATGATGTTAGAGGCCTCAGGTCAACGCGTGCTCCCGAAGCTCCAGCGGGTCATTCAAAATCTGGCTGACCTTGCGCAACAGCATCGAAGCAGAAAAGGGCTTTTCAATATAAGGTCCGCGGTACCGCTCACCATGATAACGATGATGATCAGCCAGGCAGCCTGAACCTGGTTCCCGAATGTACCCGCTCATCAGCAAAACCCGGAGTTCGGGAGACAAATTCACCAAGTCGCCGGCGAGTTCACGTCCATTCGTTCCCGGCAACACAACATCGGTAAGCAGAAGATCCACGGACTCGGGATACCGCTTATAGACTTGCTTAGCTCCAACCGCACAGGCGGCGGCCAATACGTTATAGCCAGCNGATTCCAGGGCTTCGCAAATNGCTTTTTGAATAAACACGTCATCTTCCACCACCAGAACGGTTTGTTTCAGTTCACCGGTAAAGTTATGAACCCAGCCCGCACTAATNTCCGCTGGTGAAAATCCCGTCTCTCCGATCGTTTCGNTGCCCGCGNCGCTCTCACGAATTCTGNAATCTCGATTCANTTATGCTCTCCGCGTTGAGTTTCTTTTCTACAGCAGGTGNATCGCCACTCTAGCGAAGAANAGAATTGCGTGAGGCAATGAATCCCCTCTNTGTTTCCCCTGTGTCCTCTGNGGTTCAGCCTTTGACTTGTATTGGGCTCTGATNCGACCGACAATACCTCTNCACGCCGCGGCTGGATTACTTTGNGCTGGTGAGCACTGTGTCGTTGGGGTCCAGCAGAAGCCTGTGCGTTCCCAATGGCGCAGAAAAATGAAACGATGTTTCGGGACCATCGGCGAAGACGCGGCCAAGCAGTACCGGCAACTTACCCGGGATCGCTGCGTAGAGGGGCACTGACGTCACCAAAGTGTCCGCCTCATCTTTTTGCCGTATGACTCCGCTTACAAACACACCGTTCTCCCTGGGTGAAAACTTGACACTCTGCAACTCCAGTTTGGGCAGCGAAATGCCGTTCACCCAGCCATCGAGAAACCAATCCAGGGATGCTTTGCCTTCATAGCGCAAAGACGGCGGCAAGTCCTCGGCGAAGACATTGAGCAATTCTCGGGTGGTGATGGTCTTCCCTTGGTAGCGCTCCCGAAGTTTTCGCAAAGACCGCACGAAAGGCTCCTCGCCGGTAGCGCCACCGTGATTTTTTCGCGCGCTCTCCGTCTCTCCATCCTGCAACATCGATCGCAGCATGTGGAACAGCCATGTCGCCCGTCCATAGCTAATGGCTTCGTAGCCTTGCGGAAAACGCGACGACAGAAGGCGGCTTCCCAAAGTTACAGGCCCAGCGTCCTTTGGCGCATCGCCGTTCTTGTCTTTTGCCAGCAAGTCATTCCGGTATTTCTCCATCACTATTCTGAAACTTGCCGGATCCTTCTGCTGAAGAATCATCATCGCTGAATAATTCGCCAGCCCCTCGGAGAACCACTGATCACGGTAGGTGCTCCAGGTGACCAAATCTCCCCACCATTGATGTGCAGTCTCGTGAGCTGGAATCAGCTGCTCGATGATTTCCTGGAAAGGATCTATGTGGAGTTGCTGCCGCTCCTCATTAGTTAAGAAAGCATAAGACGAAAGAAAGATGAGTCCCGGCCAACCCTGGCTTTCCCTGCCCGGCAGTTGAGTCAGGGCGAGTTGGCTATAAGGATAGGGGCCGAATCGCTCGGAATAAAAACGAACAGCTTCAGCGGTAGTCTCCGCTACTGCCATTGCCTGTCGCGCNGGAGAGGGCGTAATCGCAGCGATCAGCGGTGCTGGTACAGGGCGTTGAGTGGGCAACAGTCCCGGGGGGGATGCAGGCTGTGAAGGAGTTGGTATTTGCGGCACCGGGAAATCGCGCTCCACGCCCGTGGTNGCGTAGACTTCGATCATAACGTTCCCCGCCTGAGCCGCCGCTTGCACATACTTGCCAAGGTCAAATCCTGCCACTGGAATGGGACGATCCGAAGTCCAGCGCGTTACTTGCTCCTCGTCGATACCCTGCTGCGCTCCCGTGTGCGTCTGCGGAATTACCTGCGGCCTGCCTGTGGCCAGCAACGTCCAATCTTGTGGATAGTGAAAAGTAAGATCGAAATTCGAAATGAACTCGCCGTGATTCGGATACCAGTTTCCACGCGCACCAACATAGAGCAAGCCTTTCCCTGCTTCGGCTAAAACCTCTCCACCATATTTAAACTCCAGCCTGACGTCTTGTCCCTTTTTTGCCGCGGTCGGAAGGACCACGCCCAGCACATCATTTCCGCTGCGCGCCAGTTGCGTCCCTTCCATGGAAGGATTTTGAATAAACTCCACTGGAGTTCCATCCCATTCAACCGACTGGACCTTCAAGTAGCGGGATAATTCGAATGCCAGAAAGCGCGTCGGATGCCCCTTTACGTGCAGATGTAGAGTCACCTTTGCATCGAGTTCCTTCGGAGGTTTCACATGGGCATCGATCACATAATCGGTTGCCACAAAAGAGCCTTCGTGAGGCATATCTTCAGGGGCAGGAGCGTTAGACTCGCGAGAAACTGAACGCGCATGCGGACGCTCAGCCTCCGTTGAGGATGAGGAGAATGAGGTCCAAACGTCGTAGTAGTCGGCACCATTCGCGGCAGCCTTCACCTGCCCAGCTTCGACCTGTTCCCCCGCCGTTGAATCGAATACAACGTCAAAGGCTCCGAGGGTATTTCCCTGCAATCGACCATGCAGCATGCGGTCATTCTCGTGAGCGCTAACCGGAACTGGGTTAACCGCAACTGGGTTAATCGGGATCTGACTCGTGCCGTCGCTTCGGACAACCGGGAGCAGGTCGCTGAAAGTGGCCAGAAGTCTCATGGCGTCAGCCTTTGCCATATTGCTGGCCGCTTCGTTCCAGCGGGTAACGAATGCCTGCGCGTCCTCCGGGTCCCGAAGCGCGGGCTGCAATTCAGTCGCGGTATTGTCGTTGAAGCGAAGATACGCGGTACTAAACCGCTCTTCCAGGATTGCCATTCCAGTGAACAACGTCATCGATCTTCGTTCCACTTCATTAGGAGGTGGCAGCAGAACTTCCCCGTCTCCCTCAAAAAAGGCGCCAGTGATTCTGCCCAGCACATCCTTAGTGAAGGCGATCGTGCCATCCTCGAAAGTAATGTGTATGGAAGCCCTATCTACGGAACCGCCCCGAACGCGGAACACCCGCGCCGGATCAAGTCCTACATTGCTGAGCTGCAAATACAACGATTCGGCAGTTTCTGGCCGCATCGTCTCTGCTGGCGCAATTTGGGCGGGATAGCAGGGAATCACCTGGATGCAGATTGCAAGCACAATCCCTAATTTTGAAGATGTCGGCAACACTTTAGTGATGTAGGCCCTTATTCTGCCAGTTGTTAGAATGCGCTTCAATGGGCCTTCGTGTCACTATCGCTGCGCTTTTCTTGATGACGGTCGCCCCTTTGTACGCCCCTGCCGATACCATCCATCTAAAGAACGGACGCACCATTCTCGCCGACCATGTGCGGGAGAATGGCACCCACTATGAATACGAAATTGGCGACGATAGTTATGCCATCCCTAAGAGTTCGGTAGAGCGAGTGGATGCGGGCGGTTCGCCGGCGAGCACGTCATCGGGCGGCGGTAGTAGAAATAACCTCCCCGCCTTCACGCCGGTCGATAGTCTGGCGGGCACAGCGGATCTTCCTCAAACCATTATTAAAGNTGGCAAGGTAGACTCAGACGCACTCTCGAAGCTGGAGGGCAAAGGAAATGCCGAGCTGAGCGCTACCGCNGANTTTATTGCAGGCAAGTTTGAATTCGATCATGGAAACATGGATCAGGCGCGCCGCTATTTCGATAGCGGACTTCGCTTCCAGCCGGAGAATTCCACAATTCTGATTTACTACGCCGCCGCGCTTGTGCGAACCGGCAGCGCATCGCAAGCCATGTCCTATGCCCAGCGTGCCGTGAGCGCGGCGCCTACATCGCCCGATGCTTACACCGTTCTGGGATACGCTCAACAAGCTGCCGACCGCACAAAAGATGCCATCGCATCATGGAAACGTTCTCTTGAACTGCGCCCAGATCCCGCCGTAGAACAGTACCTGGCAAAAGCCCAGCGCGAACAGACTGCCGAAGCGGATTTCGCGCAGCGGGAGAGCAGCCATTTCGTCATGCACTACGAGGGCAAACAAACCTCGGAGACATTCCGGGCGCAAATTCTTGCGGCCCTGGAAAGCGACTACGACGATCTCGCTCGCGATCTTGGCACCCCGCCGCACGATGACATTCTTGTGACCCTTTACACCGAACAGACTTTTTTTGACGTTACGCGCGCGCCTTCATGGTCGGGAGCGCTTAACGACGGCAAACTCCGTGTTCCCATCAGCGGCCTTAATTCGATGACGCCGGAATTAGCACGGGTGCTCAAGCATGAACTCGCACATACATTTATTAATCAGCTTTCGTCTGGACGTTGTCCGATTTGGCTGCATGAAGGAATTGCCCAGTTTCTTGAACCGAAGTCCCTGGGCAGCGATGGTCGCCAGTTGGCGCAACTGTTCAAGGCCCAACGCAATCTTCCTTTGAATGCGCTGGAAGGCAGCTTCATGCGCTTCTCTGGCGCGGAGGCCTACGTCGCCTACGCGGAATCGCTGGCTGCTGTCTCTTATATCAACGATACCTACGGCATGAGCGATATTCAGCGAATCTTACAACGCCTCGGTGAGGGAAGTTCTACCGAAGCCGCTATGCGGACAACCATCCACTCGGATTACGGACAACTCGAGTCTGACCTCGCGAAATATCTCGCCGACAAATACGGCAACTAGCCTCGTTACCTACCCTGGATCGATTTCCTTCATCCACCATCGGCATCGATCATTACGGCTCTGTCATCCCCTTGCTGGGCTCGTCATAACGGAGGTCGTCTGATCGATAGACCGCAGCCGGGCGAAATTAGGACCCTACAATTTTCGGACGGAGTTTGCCGACCGTTGCCGCTTGTGCTACTTTCGCTGTCTGGCCCTTCGCGTCGAATGTGCTCTTTATTCCATCCCCGTGAGCCCGTGCCCCCGCCCGCGCCGGAAGCCGCCACTAATGATTTTCCCAAGATCCAAGGCGCCGAGATTGCCGCCGCTACCTACGGACCACGGATTGCCGGGGATTTCTACGAGTGTTTGCGCGTTGGGCCGCAGCGGATTTTATTCGGGCTGCTGGACGTCGCCGGACGCCGTGAAAAAAATCAGACAGTCCTGACGGCGGCACAAAACATGTTCCGAACCCTGGGCGTCGAACTCTTCTCCGGGGGGGACTTCAACGAGGCGGAGTCCATGACCCAGCTATCCCTTCGGCTCAACCGTGGCTTGATGGAGGTTGCCGGGGGCGTGATCTCCTGCCCTGCATTCATGGGCTGTTACCACGAGAAGTTCGGAACTCTCTGCTACACCAACGCAGGCCACACGCCCGGCCTGTTGAGAGATCACACAGGCGTCACCGAACTGCGCTCCACTGGTCTGCCNCTCGGCCTCTTCTCCCATGCCACCAGCGATGCTCCTACNGTAGCCCTGCAATCCGGGGCAGCCTTGCTCCTGGTCTCGCGNGGGGTCGTTGAAGCCAAATGCAAGGGCAANAAAGAAGACGACCTAGAATATGGGTTGGCGCGCGTAAAGCCACGTTTTGGCGAAGAACCTTCCCACNGTGCCCAGGTAATTGCCTCTTCAATCCTCAACTCAGTGGTGGAGTTTACTTGTGGGCGTTTGGTTCCAGACGATATGACCGCTCTGGCCTTTATTCGGGCTCAGTAGAATTTCCGCAAACCGCGCCGGGTGGGGGCAACTTGCGAGAATGTTTATATGGAGAGTGGCACTCTCGGGTGTCCATCAAGCGAAGCTCGATTCCGTATTTCTAACGACGGCAAATTGCACTACCAGGACCACCCCATACCGGTACAGCGTGAAATTGCGGCTTTGCATCAGATATAATCGTGCAACGCCATTCGAGTTCGCCCTGGAGCTCGGAAACACTGGAGTAAAACACGAAACGGCCATGGCCGCCCTCACGCTTCGGGAAGTGGTGGCTCTCCTAAAGCTCGCATGAAAAAGAATCTTATGAAAAGAATCGCTCTCCTGCTGGTCAGTTTCTCTTGTCTCTCTGTAATTGCATCGTCTCAAGTGGTCGAGGAAATCGTCGCCCGCGTCAATGGGCAGATCATCACCCGCTCTGAATTTCTCCGCAGCAAAGATCAACTCAAGGACGACGTCAAGCAGCAGGATCCAAACAACGCGGACAAGCTGCTCAGCGAGCGCGAGAAGGATGTCCTGCGCGACTTGATCGACCAGCAGCTTCTTCTCGAAAAAGGTAAAGACCTGGGAATTACCGGTGATACCGAACTAATCAAGCGACTTGACCAGATGCGGAAGGATATGAAGCTCGACACGATGGAGGAACTGGAAAAAGCCGCCACCGCGCAGGGCATCTCGTATGAAGATTTCAAGCAGAACATGCGTAATCAAATTATTACGCAGAAGGTGATCGGCGAAGAGGTCGGCTCCCACCTCAATATCACCAAAGACGAAGAACAGAAGTTCTACGACGAGCACAAGAGCGAGATGGAGCAGCCTGAATCCATCCGCCTCAGCGAGATACTGGTTGCTCCCGAAAAGCCGGTGGCACCTAAGCCGCAAAACGGCGCGATTGGAGATGCACAAGCTGGAGATGCACCGAAAGATGACGCNGCCAAACAGGAAGCCTCAAAAGAAGAAGAGGCAAAAGCTTTAGCGGCGGCGGAAGCGAAGGCTAACGACCTTCTCAANCAAATCCAGGGCGGAGCCAGTTTCGACGANATCGCCAAGAAAAATTCCAATGGCCCTTCGGCTGCTCAGGGCGGAGATTTGGGCAATTTCAAGCGCGGCACTCTCGCGAAAGAACTCGAAGACAGAACTTTTGCCATGAAGGCGGGGCAGGTCACCGACGTAATTCGCACCAAGCAGGGTTATGTCATATTGAAAGTTACCGATCACACCATGGCCGGCATTCCGCCAATGAAGGACATCGAACAGAAAATCCAGGATGCCTTGTATTACGAGAAGCTACAGCCCGCGTTGCGGGCCTATCTCACCAAGTTGCGGGAAGATGCCTATATTAAGGTCGCGGATGGATATGTTGACTCGGGCCGCAGTCCGAACCAGACGGAGCCGATTGAAACTGCCAGCGTGAAAGAGACTGGCGCGAAGAATCTAAAAAAGAAGAAAAAGAAATTTATGGGCTTTCTCTAGACTGAGGGCCCAGTCTCTTATCGCGGCTTCGACCTCCGCTTCCCTTTTTGATTTACACTCTTGGAGAAGATGAAGGATTTCTACATCAGCGAGTGTACTCGCCACGAAAACAAGATCATCACCTCCAATTTTGTTGTCGTTGCCAAACAGATCAAGCCTAAAAAGACGGGTGAGCCTTACCTCGCCCTGACACTCGGCGACCGCAGCGGCCAGTTGGACGCCAAGATGTGGGACAACGTGGAAGAGGTACTCAACTCTTTTGAGCAGGACGATTTTCTCAAGATCAAGGGTCTGGTCAATAAATATAAGAACCGTTTTCAACTCACCATCCACAAGCTTCGCAAGTTAGGCGATTCGGAAATCGAGTTCGCCGATTATCTTCCCAAGACCACCAGAAACATTGACGAACTCTGGCAGGAGCTTGCCGCGTTCGTGTGCTCATTTCAAAATGTTCACCTGAAGGCGCTGGTCCAGGCCTTTATGTCCGATCCAGAAATAGCTGCGGCTTACCGTAACGCTCCCGCAGCCAAAACCCTGCATCACGCCTACATCGGCGGCCTTCTCGATCACGTAGTTTCACTTTGCCGGTCATGCGACCTGATCTGCCGCAATTATCCGCAGGTGAATCGCGATCTTTTACTGACCGGAGCTTTTTTTCACGACATCGGCAAGATTCACGAATTGGCTTACAATCGCTCGTTCTCTTACACCACCCGTGGCCAGTTGCTCGGGCACATGGTCATCGAACTGGAAATGTTGCAAGCCAAACTCGCACTGTTTCCAGATTTCCCTCCTGAACTTAAGACTCTACTCGAGCACTTGATCATCAGCCATCATGGCGAATATGAGTTTGGTTCTCCCAAGCTGCCCATGTTCCCTGAAGCGCTATTGCTCCATTACATGGACGACCTCGACTCGAAGATGGAAGCGATGCGGGCTCATTTCGAGCGGGAGGCCGATCTTGAGAGTCCTTGGAGCAGCTATAACGCATCGCTGGGACGTCCGCTCCTGAACAGCTCCAAGTTCCTCGCGCCAAAAGTCGTCGCTCCGGCAGAGAATCCCGTTTCAACCGATTCGGAGGCGGATGAGTCCGGAATGATATCGCTCGATAAGGCTCCCATCCTGCCCGGCCTTGAGTCGTAGCTCGGTTGGTTTACGCCAATGCTTGATCCCACACAATTTGAAATTCTAACTTTTGACTGCTACGGCACCCTGATCAATTGGGAGGACGGAATTCTTCGCTGCCTGCACACGTTATTGGCGGAGCATGGAAAAGATACGGGTACAGACGATGCCACGATCCTGAAGCTTTACGGGGATTTCGAAGCGATTGCGGAGATGGGCGAGTTCCGCAGCTACCGTCAGGTTCTTAAGTCCGTTGTCACCCATTTCGGAGAAGAGTTCGGTTTCGTTCCTACAAATCGGCAAGCCGAATCCCTGGCGGAGTCTTTGAAGAGCTGGAAACCCTGGCCCGACACCGTCGATGCTCTAAAGAAGCTTAACAAGCGTTTTCGGTTGGCGATTATTTCCAACGTGGATAACGATCTTTTTGCAGCGACCAGGCCGCAATTGGAAGTGGAATTCAGTCAGGTAATTACTGCTCAACAAGCACAGGCTTACAAGCCATCTCTAAAAATCTTTAACCTTGCGTTGAGTCGCGTCCCTACCCCTGCGGACCGCATTCTGCACGTGGGTCAGAGCATCTATCACGATGTTCTCCCGGCACACTCGCTGGGAATCGCCACCGTGTGGGTAAACCGTCCCTCGGCGAGAGGCGGCGTGGGAGCGGTAAAGGCCGCTGAAGGTCAGCCCGATCTGGAAGTCCAGAGCTTGGCGGAACTGGCCGCCGTTCTAATTCCCTAGAAACTGACCAGACTCCACTACTTTCTCGCGAATCGCCCACATCACCAGCTCCGCCTTTTTATGAATGCCGAGCTTTTTCATAAGATTGAACTTGTGGGCATCGACCGTTTTGCTGCTCAACCCAAGATCTGCTGCCGCCGCACGCACCGTTTTTCCTTCCGCCAGCAGTTTCACAACTTCGCGTTCCCGCGGCGTCAGACGGTTCTCGTGCACTAACGGGGTTCCCGCACTACTAGACACAATAGTTCTTCCTTTCGTGGACTAAGTACCCTTGAATTAATAATTCATGAATTATTAAATTCCTAGATTAATCATTCCGAAGGGGCGCAGACAAGCCAGAAATTGTACCGCAGGAAACAACCTTCCCGTAATTGTAGCAATCATTCGCGCTAGTTGGCGCGTCAGGCCTCGAAAATCTGTATCAGCTTACTATCTCGCAGGTCGAAGCCTCCACAATTCTTCGCTCGCGCAGATTTAGCGACCGCCGCATCAGGTAGAATCTAGCACTTATGCTGCGTTATTTTACTGCTGGCGAATCCCACGGCGAAGCTTTAGTCGCGTTCCTGTCGGGCGTGCCCGCAGGCCTGAAAGTCAATCAGGAGGCGCTTGACCGCGAGCTCTGGCGCCGCCAGCAGGGATATGGCCGCGGCGGGCGCATGAAGATTGAGCGCGATACGGCCCACATCCTCTCGGGAGTGCGCCAGGGAATAACCATAGGTTCTCCCATTTCCATTCTGCTGGAGAACAGAGACTGGAAAAACTGGCAGGAAGCGCTGCCCGTGGCTGAAGGGGATCCTGCTTTGCACAAGCGAGTCGCATCTCCCCGGCCCGGTCACGCCGATCTCGCGGGTGCTCTGAAGTTCAACTTTCCAGAAGCCCGCTACGTTTTGGAACGCGCATCCGCGCGCGAATCTGCCGCGCGAGTCGCTGTAGGCGCGATCGCGAAGGCGTTCTTGCACGAGCTTGGCATTCACGTGCTCAGCCATGTGGTTGCAGTTGGAAATATCTCCCTCCAGAAAGAAGTTCCTTGGGATCACATCGAGATTCTTTACAATCAGCAGGAGATTCTGCTGAATTGTGCTGACGCCGAAGCGCAGCAACGGATGAAAGAAGAAGTGGATAAGATTCTGAGGACGGGAGATTCCTTGGGAGGAGTTTTCGAGGTAGTTGCGCATGGTGTTCCGCCGGGCCTGGGTACTTATGCCCAGTGGGACGAGCGTCTCGATGCCCTTCTGGCCGCGGCCGTTATGTCATTGCAAGCCGTGAAGGCGGTGGAAATCGGTTCCGGAATTGCCGCTGCTGCTGCTCCCGGCTCTGCGGTGCATGACGAAATCGGATATGGCGAGCCTACAAATTTCACTTCTTTCACACGAACTCGCAACAACGCTGGCGGTATCGAGGGCGGCGTTTCCAACGGCGAGGAGATTCGCGTGCGCGGCTATCTAAAACCGATTTCCACTCTGCGCCGTCCTCTACAGTCTGTCGATTTTTTCAGCCGCGAGCCGGTGAAGGCTGCCTACGAACGATCCGATGTTTGCGTCGTGCCGGCTGCAGGCGTCGCAGCCGAGGCCATGATCGCGCTCACGCTGGCCCGTTGCGCTCTCGAAAAGTTCGGCGGTGATTCCATGGGAGAAACTCTGCGCAACTTCCACGGCTACCGCCAGCAATTGGAAAACTACTGATGATCTATCCCATCGTAAAGTTCGGAAATCCTGTCCTCGAGAAGCCGTCCGAAAAGGTCACAGTCTTCGACGAGGAACTGAAGAAACTCACCCAGGATATGTTCGAGTCGATGTATGCCGCTCGCGGGGTTGGATTGGCCGCGCCCCAAATCGGAATCGCCCGCCGCATTGCGGTCATCGACGTCACCTTCAAAGAAGATCCGGATGCCCAACTCGTACTCATCAATCCTGAGATCATTCACAAGGAAGGCCGTCACGCACAGAGCGAAGGTTGTCTTAGCATTCCCGATTTCCGGGAGAATGTAAGCCGTGCCAAGATCGTGACCATCCGTGCCCAGGATTTAACCGGCAAGGTTTTCGAGAAGACCGGCGAAGACCTGCTAGCCCGCGCCTTTCTTCATGAAACCGATCACCTCAACGGGAAGCTTTACATCAGCCACATCAGTGCCTTGAAGCGCGATTTGATCAAGCGCAAGGTTAAGAAGCTCATGAAAGCGGGAGAGTGGTAGAACGATCAGGCGATCGGGTGAATGCGCGATCGCTCCCAGTTCACCAAATAATTTCGCCAGTTCAATCACCCGATCCCGGTCGCGAATCGCCCGATGCCTCCGTCTCTCAATCTCGCGTTCTGCGGCACTCCGAATTTTGCTGTGCCACCGCTCGAATACCTGGTCGATGCGGGATTCAACGTGCGTCTCGTAGTGACGCAGCCCGACCGCCCCAAGGGTCGAGGCCTGGCACTGGTTCCATCCCCTGTAAAGCAAGCCGCAGTGCGGATGAACATCCCCGTGATGCAACCGGAGAGCATCAAGAAGAATGAAGAATTTCGTTCGACCCTCGCCGACTTGAGCCCAGACGCGATTATCGTTGTGGGTTACGGTCGTATTATTCCGCAGTGGATGATCGATCTTCCGCCGCGGGGCAATCTTAACCTTCACGCTTCGCTCTTGCCGAAGTATCGCGGGGCCGCGCCCATCCAGTGGGCCATTGCTCGCGGAGAAACCGTGACCGGCGTCACCACCATGAAGATTGATGCGGGACTCGACACCGGCGATATTCTTCTGCAAGAAGAAGTCCTGATCGCCTCCGATGACACTTCCGACACTCTGGCGTCGAGGCTGGCCGAAGTGGGAGCAAAACTCCTGGTGACGACTCTTAGAGGCTTGCAGAGCGGCTCGATCCATCCCCGAAAACAGGATGACTCTCTGGCCACGCTCGCACCCATTCTCAAGAAGGAAGACGGTCTTATCGATTTCTCAAGGAGTGCCGCTGAGATCCTGAACCGTCTCCGTGGTTTTCAACCGTGGCCTGGAGCGCACTCCAAATTTCGCCGTAAGAATATGCAAGTGTGGCAGGGTGAGGAATTGGATCGTTCACTGCCGCAATCCGAATTGAGAGTTGAGGGCGATCATCTGCTGGTTGGATGCGGCCAGGGAACGGCACTTGAACTCATCGAAGTGCAACTGGAAGGCAAGAGGCGGACCACTGCCGGTGAATTCATCCGAGGATACAGGCCGGAGCCGGGGGAACGATTGGGTTTGTAAGCCAAGGAATTTCGCTGCGCATCACTTAATTCGTTCATACTGGAATCAGTGAAGAGTAAAAAACGATCCTTGCCTCCAACCGTTTCGCCCGCTAGAGCTGCGGCTTTTGACGTTCTTCGACGCGTGGAAAGCGAATCTTCCTACGCTTCTGAATTGCTTCACTCCGAAACCTGCGCATCTCTCACTACTCTAGATCACTCGCTCGCCACCGAACTCGTGATGGGAGTCTTGCGCTGGCGCTCCGTCCTGGACGCAGCAATTTCGCAAAGCTCTTCGCAGCCGCTGGCGAAACTCGATCTGGAAGTTCTGACTTCGCTTCGAATCGCGGTCTATCAGCTTCGCTTTCTTACACGCATTCCTCAGCGCGCATCGATCAATGAAAGCGTGGAACTGGTGAAGCGGGCCCGCAAACGTTCTGCCGCGCCCTTTGTAAACGCGGTCCTGCGCAAACTGGCCGCCAATCTATCGAAAGACATTGCCTCGGCGTCAGTGGAGATTGCCGGAGATAGTGCCAAGTCGCTCGCCGCTGCCGGTTCGCATCCCGTCTGGTTGGTGGAACGCTGGGCTGAAACTTATGGGATCGAGGTTGCCCGGAGCATTTGTACGTACAACCAACGCGTTCCCTCAACTGCCATTCGTCTCCGTGATGCCGGAGCGGATGCGGGACTTCGCGCCGATGGGATTGAACTGGATTCCGGCGCGTTGCTGGCTTCGGCGCGGCGTGTGCAACAAGGGGACGTTACTAGCACCACCGCCTTCCGCGAAGGCCTGTGTGTTATTCAGGACGAAGGTTCGCAGCTAGTTACGGCGCTGGTGGGACATGGCATGCGGATTTTGGATTGCTGTGCTGCGCCGGGAGGAAAAACGCTGGCCCTTGCCGACCACAATCCCGACGCGCAGATCATCGCGGCCGAACTTCACCACCATCGTGCCCGGCTCTTACGCCGCTTGATACATGCGAGCCATCCTGCAAAAGAATTTCGAAACGCGAATATCTTTATAGTCGCAGCCGATGCGCGTCATCTTCCTTTCTCCGCTAGTTTCGACAGCATTCTTGTTGATGTTCCCTGTTCTGGCACCGGCACTCTCTCCCGCAATCCAGAAATCAAATGGCGGCTGACGGATAGAGATCTTCTCGATCTGCAACGACGCCAAGTGGAAATACTCCATTCTGCGACCGCTCAAGTTTCCGTCGGAGGGCGGGTGATTTATTCCACGTGTTCCCTGGAGCGCGAGGAAAACGAAACCGTAGTCGAGCGCGCCATGGCGGAAAGTCCATGGATGCGCGTCGTCAATTGTGCTGGTGAACTGGAGCAGCTTCAGCGAGACAAGGAACTCACGTGGCCAGATTTGCCTTCACTTAGCAGCGGTCCATATCTGCGGACCCTGCCCGGTATTCACTCGTGCGATGGATTCTTCGCCGCAATCCTGGAGCGGACCTCATAAGCGTCTTCGGTGCTTCTGGCTCACGCATTATTCAGCGTACTTCGAAACCCACCGTGCCCCCTCCCGGAATTTTCTGCCCCGCAGGCGGCGATTGCACTACGATAATGCTGGCTGGTGCCGGTTGAGGAGGTGCTGTGAAAGTTGAAGGAGCATTCCCCGGCGCGCCCGCCACATCCGCAACCATGCTGACATTGCCTAATTTGAATCCCGCGTCTTGCACGGTTCGGCTCGCGGTTCCCAGTGGCTGCCCTACAAAATTCGGCATCACATAGTCCGGCACGTCTGCCGGTATGGTCACTAATAAGCTGGTTCTAGGGGCAGCGACCTGGCTCGCATTCGCAGGCGGGCTCTGCGCCAGAACCTGATCTGCCGGGGTTCCTTGCAACTGCATCTGCGCAACCGAAGCCACATCCAACCCTCGGCGGCGGATATTCCACTCCGCCGCGCGCTCACTTTCCTTCGTCACGTCAGGAATTGCTACCCGCTGTGGTCCCATGCTCTGCGCCACTCGTACTTGCCATCCGCGCCGCACTCTTGTCCCCGGCAACGGCAACTGAGACATGATTCTTCCGGCCGCAATCTGCGGGCTGTAATATTGCCGCTCAATTTCGATCTGCAACCCCAGTCCAATTGCGGAACGTTCCGCTTCCGTTGGAGTCATTCCAACTAACGCCGGTATCTGCACCTCCTGCCCATGAATCGCAAATCGCATTGCGGTTAGCGCGGAGACCAAGGCCACCGCCACCAACACCAGCGACAGCATCGCGAATCGGAAGAAAGACTTCATGCGAATATCACGACTTAATGCGTTTCATCCCCGCCGGTCAAGTTATCCGGTGTATCTAACTTCTGCGCCACGCCCGCGGAAGTCTCTGGTGGCGGCTGGAACTGTCCGGTATCTTTTCCCGCCATGGCGCTGCTCATAAAGTTCATCCAAATCGGCAGCGCCGCGTGCGCCCCTGTTTCTTTCGCTCCCAAACTTTTTTTCTCGTCAAAGCCGACCCAAACGCCGCATGTCATCGTAGGGGAAAATCCCACGAACCAGGCATCGGTAAAATCATTTGTTGTTCCAGTCTTGCCGGCCACTGGAAAGGGCAGCTGCGCAGCTGCGACTCCGGTGCCATGCAGCACTACCTCTCGCAGCATGGAAGTCATGATCCGTGCGGTGCGAGTACTGATTACGTCTTTTACGTCCGGATAATTCTCCTCCAGAACGCGCCCTTCATAGTCTGTCACCTTCGTAATGTAGCGCGGGGTTACGCGGACTCCATCATTTGGAAAAACGCTATAGGCCGAGGTCTGCTCCATCAATGTAATCTCAGCCGAACCCAGCGCCACCGGAAGGTACGGAGGCAACTTGGCTGTGATCCCAAAGCGTTCCGCGTAGTCGATCACATTGTGGATGCCAACCTTGCTGGCCAATTTTAGCGCGGGAATATTCCTGGACTGCGCCAGAGCGCGACGCAGAGTAATGATGCCTTCAAACTTTTCGTCATAATTGTGGGGAGAATAAGGCCCCGAAGCCGTTTCAAACGTCACCGGCCCATCCAAAATAGTGTCGTCAGGACTGCCGCCCTGATCGATCACAGTTGTGTAGACGTAAGGCTTGAAAGAAGACCCAACTTGCCGAAGCGCCTGCGTCGCGCGATCGAACTTGGATTCATTGAAGTCCCGCCCGCCCACCATGGCGTTGATTCCACCAGTCGTATTATCGATCGCGACTAGAGCCCCTTGCGCGCCGGAATCCTGCTCCAGGCTCACTCTTGCCGCGCCATTTGGGCTCAGCGACAAGATTCTTACGTAACAAATATCCCCGGTGTGAAGCAGATCCTGAATCTTGCCGTTGGTCCACGCCACATCCGCCTGCCCGAGTGCCGCGGAGTAGCGTCCAAACTTCACGGTGGCAACTCCAACGCCGGAGGAAGTTACCAGCGCGTGAACATATCCATTCGCTTCCGGCTCATTATCCCAATCGGGATGTTCATACTTCTCAAGGCTGCCGCCTTCCGTGATTACATTTTCCAGGCGACCCTTCCATCCATGGCGCCTCTCGTATGCGGCCAGGCCATCCAGCACCGCCTGGTTGGCAGCTTGTTGAAGGTCGACATCCAGCGACGTATAAACTTTTAACCCGCCCTCGTGTACCTGATCGGCTCCGTATTTGTTCTCCAGATAGCGACGGGTCTCTTCCACAAAATAAGGCGCCAGCGAATTCGGGTCATGCGCCAGATTCAAAACCAGAGGTTCAGCCCGCGCATCCGCAGCCTGTGCCGCGGTAATCTTTCCGTCTTCGAGCATTGCATTGATCACCAGGTTGCGCCGCTTTAATGCGCGATCCGGATGATTGATTGGCGAATAAACTCCAGGGCCTTTGGGCAAACCGGCCAGCAGCGTAGCTTCGGCTAGCGTGAGTTTTCGGGCAGGCTTGCTGAAATAAAATTCCGAGGCTGCTTCAAAACCATAAACTCCGTGGCCCAGGAAAATCTGGTTGGCATAAAGCGTGAAAATTTGCGGCTTGGTGAAGCGTCGCTCGATTTGAATCGCCAGTAGCGTCTCCTGCACTTTGCGATGGAACGAGCGGTCCGGAGAAAGAAACAGGTTGCGCGCCAACTGCATGGTGAGCGTGGATGCACCCTGCACCTTGCCCCCCGATTCAATGTCGCGATACGCCGCCCCCACAATGCGCCAAAAGTTGATTCCTGAATGCTTGTAGAAATCCTTATCTTCGATCGAGACAAGAGCTTCCCTTAACACGGGGGCGAAATCGTCGTAGTTCGCTACTACCCTGCGTTGCAGTGCGAACGATCCAATTACGCGCCCATGATCGTCATACAACTCAGTCACAGAACTTGGCCGATAAGCCTCCAGGGCCTCCACCTGGGGTAAGTCGGTGGTGTAAACCAGCAGCAATCCGGCTGTTGCCCCAATCAGGGCGGAAGCCAACACCAGCACCCCGAATAGCAGGCGGCCCACAAACCTCCGTCCAGCCACCTCGACCGGAGGAAGATCTTCATAGAGCGACTTCATGGGAAGGTAATCTCAGAATAACAGGGGCCAGAATAGCAGGACGGGAATGGCTTCGATAGTTGCAATGAGTTACGGAAGACCAAATCAACAACGACCAGATCACAACCGCGAACAAAAAAATCGCGCACCTTACAGTGCGCGATGTGATCATAAATCATCAAAGATCGAAAGATGTTCGAGGCTGTCTAGCTGGCGCGACTCTTCAGAACCTCAACTGCCTTGTTCAGTTGATCATCCTGCGGGTTCTTTGGCTTGGCCTCGGGTTCCGTGGCGGAGGGCTCCTGATCGTCGTCGTCCGAGATGAAGTTGTCGGTATCGTCCGCTACCACCACGTTCGGAGTGACTGCCGTATCCTCGATCGCTTTTCCGCTCGGCGAATAGTACTTCGCCACGGAGAGAATCAGCGCACCGCCGTCCGGCAAATCGATCGTCTTCTGTACCGATCCATCACCGAAAGTCTTGTCACCTACAACATCGCCACGAGCATTCTCCAAAATTGCCGCTGCCACCACTTCGGCAGCTCCGGCCGTTCCCTTGTTCACCAAAACGGCTACTGGAAGGGAAGTGATCGCCTTCGAGGGATCCGCATTGAAGGCCTCGCGCGGGAACTTTTGTCCCTGTAGATAAGTGATCGTGCCATGATTCAGGAAGAGATTGGCCGTAGCCACGCCTTCACTCTCTTCCCCTTCGGAAGTGTTCCGTAAATCCAGAATGAACTTTTTAGCTCCGGATTTCTCGAGCGACTTGATCTTGGTCGCGATCTCCTGTGCTTTGCCTTTGTTCAAAGCGTCAACTTTTATATAGCCGATACCGTCAGCCAGCATCTTGTCGGAAACCGGTGGAATGGTGACGACATCGCGGGTGATCGCCATTTTCTGCGGTTCAGCTTTGCGCGCTCGCACCACGGAGAGATTCACCGTCGATCCCGGCGCGCCGGCGAGAGCATCGCGAATTTCCGGCAGCGACATATCACGAGTGCTTTGCCCTTCGATCGATTCGAAAATGTCGGTATCTTCAATCCCGGCCTTATCCGCCGGCGATCCCGGCATCACCGAGACCACGTCCGCATAACCAAAACGCTTGGAGACAACCGCTCCAATGCCGGCCTTGCCTTCGACCTTATGCGCCTTCAAAGCCTTATAAGCCGAAGCCGTCAAATAACTGGAGTTGGCGTCCAAAGACTCGACCAGGCCGTGCAGGGCTCCATCCGTCACCTTGGGGATGTTCGGATCCACCACGTACTCCGACTGCACGCGCGACAGAACCTCGCTATAAACCTGCATCTGCCGGTAAGAGCCGTCATTGGAGGACGCATGGACACCGCCCAGCGATCCAACCACTACAAACAGTAGTACGGCAAAGGACGAAACCAAAATCGCAGCTTTTGTTTTCATTGACATCGGGTTTTCGTTTCTGGAAAAGGGTTAACGTGCGACCAGCTTGCACTCATTATATCTTGTAGATGCCTGTTTTAGTCGGCTGGCTGCATCGATTCGACGGCCTTTGAAGCGCTTAAAGTAACCTAACCCTTGCATCCCGATCGCCTCTACCCTGATTTTTAGGCTGGCGGTTTAAAGTTTAAAGTGATGGTGCTCTGCACCGAAACCGGTCGTCCATTCAAAAGATAGGGCTTAAAACGCCAGAGCTTCACCGCCTCAATGGCGGTATTGGCAAACATCAGCGACCCTTGCAGGAACTTCGCATCCTGCACCGTGCCATCATGGGCAATCAACACCTGTAAGGTTACGCTGCCGCTCTGTCCGTTTGTTTTTGCTCCCGCCGGATACTGTGGATCGTCACCTTGAGCCAGGAGGTTTCTGACTGAGGCCTCCGACAGCGCCACCGGCTCAAAGGATGACATAGCTGCCTCAACTGGCTTCGAGCCGCTGGCCTCTGGCGTCATGGAAGCCACCTGAGATCTCAAGCTGGAAGGAATCGGGGCAGTGCTCGCGATCGAAATGCCACCTGGTGAGGCGGCACTTCGCACCATCGCTGGCTTTGGCTGAGAGGGCACCGCCGGAGCGCTCTGGGTTGAGACGGATGCTGAGGGGGACGTTGCGAGGGGCGCAGAGGCAGGCGCAGACGGCGGCAAAGAGATCTGGGTTTGAACTGGAGGAGAATTAACCTGCGGTGCTCCTGCTGTCGTAGTCAGACTTGCGCTTTGGTCTCCCGGAGCCGCGCCGCCAGCAACACTGCCAGTCTGGAGATCTCCCTTTGAATTCGTTGTGGCCGTACCTTGATCGGGAACAACATTGCCTCCCGTCGCCGGCCGAACTTCTGCATCCGAGGTTTTTGTTTTCACCGTAGGATCAACCACTGGCACCACCTGGATCTGAGACGGATCGGTAGTAGCGTCCGGGATATTTCCAGCCACGGGAAACTTGTATTCATCCCCCTCCTGGCCAAAACTATCATGCTGCGCTGCTACTTGCGGCAGCGGAACAGGCTTCGGATTGAGCCACCCGATTGCGGCGCTGGCGGCACGGCGATCCGCAACTTGCAGCTTGTGACGAGTTCCAGGTATCGCCACTAAGGCCGTGACCGTTAGCCCAATCGCTCCAAATATGAGAATTCTGCGTCGCGGCGAACCACCTGATGCCGCGGACGCTCTAACCTCATCCTTCTGCTCTCCCGATATGTAGGCCTGCAAGTCTGCCTCGGCCCGCAAATCTGCAGGTTTAGGCTTCAGGCCTGGAGTGGGGACTGGACTCTGAAACGGATCTTCCACTCCCGGCGGCATTTCAGGCGCTGTCTCGGCGTTAAATGCGGTTTGAGGCCCCGGCCTTGTCAATCGGTTTTGCAGTGCCGCCCAACCCGTGAGCGCCTCCCGATCTCCCGCCGGTTTGGCCGGAATCGCCTCGCTCACTACTGCCGCCATCGGCTCCAGTTCCGAAAGCGCATCATGCTCCACCGCTGCCGCTTCCGTTTCGTGGATCGATTTCTGAATGTCAGATTCCGTGTCAAACTCCGCACCCGGCGCTGAACGGGGGGTCTGCAGGAACTCCCCCGCGCGAAAGTTCTTCTCCATTTCGCCGGGCAGCGAACTTTCATTTAGCGAACTTGCGTTCGAACCCCTGCCTGCGGCCGCTGCGGAGAATGCTTTTGCAGCCGGTTCCTCAGTCACAGTAGTTGCAGGCCGTAGCGGCGCAGGCTGCTGAGAGGAACCAGCCTGCTTTGCCCGAATTAATTCACAAGCTGTTTTAAGGGTTTCCCGAACCTGTTCCGGGCGCAATGGTTTCAACAGAACTGAATTTGCTCCGGCTCGAAGCGCCTCTGGCAGGCGCGACTCATCGCCCACAATCGCCAGCGTCAACGGCCGGGTTGCCGCCCTCTGATCTCTCGCAGTCTTCAGCAGGAATGAGGCTTCCGGCTGATCTTCCCAATCTGTGACCACGATTTGAAAAAGCTGGGTGGTGACTTTCTCCACCGCGTCCACCGCACTCTGACAGAGTTCTCCCTCGATGCCCAGATCGGCCAGGACTTGCCAAATTGGCTGAACCATCCCCTCATCGGTCGCAAACAGCAGGCAGCGCAGGGGCATAATATTTCAGACTATGCACCCTCCGTAATCGCGGCAAGTTACTGAGGTGGAGTACTTGGGTGAATATCAATGAGATACCGCGTTACGGGTAACCCGCGGGTACATGTACCAAAGGGCAACGCGTCCGTCTCTGCGATAGAATGCTCGGTCATCGCTTCCGAATAACATATGCAGACCGCGGATGTTGTCATTATCGGTGGAGGGATCGTCGGCGCCAGCGTCGCCTATCACCTTACTGCGAGTGGTTGCCGAAACGTCCTGGTCATCGAACGCGAATCCTCGTTGGGCAAAGGGTCCACCGGAAAGAGCATGGGTGGTGTGCGTGCCCAGTTTTCCACCACGGTCAGCATCCAGATGTCTCTCTACTCGATTCCGTTCTATGCCAGCTTCGAGGAGCGCCTCGGCTATCCCTGTGACTATCGCCCTCAAGGCTATCTATTTTGTGCGACCACTGAGAGGCACATGGACTACCTGCGCACCAATTTCACCCGGCAATTGGAAACCGGGCTCACAAACGTTCGCCTTGTCTCGGGCGACGAAATTCGCGGCCTTTTTCCTCAGTTGCGCGCGGACGACATGATTGGCGGCAGCTTCTGCTCAACCGATGGCTTTGTAGACCCCTACAGCACTATGAATGGATTCATGGCCTGGGCGACCGACCACGGCGCCACGTTATGGAAGAGTACTGTCGTGACCGGCCTGGCGCGGGATCCATCAGGAATAGCCTCGATTGAGACAACCCGCGGCTCAGTAGCAACACGCAAAGTGGTCAACTGCGCCGGAGCCTGGGCGGCAAGCGTAGGCAAACTTGCGGGAATCGATTTGCCCGTCCAACCGTTGCGCCGCATGCTGGTTCCTAGCGAGCCCTTCGACGAGTTCCCCCACACCGCTCCTATGATCGTTGACATGTCGAACGGATTTCACTTCCGTCCCGAAGCTCGCGGCTTTCTTCTCGCTTGGAACGATCCTGAAGAGACCGGCGGATTCAAAACCGATTTCGAGCCGGCCTTCATCGAGAAGATTCTCACCCGCGCTGCCGATCGTGTGCCTTGCTTTGCCAACCTTCCTGTAAATCCAAAGCGGGCTTGGGCCGGCCTCTATGAGATGACGCCGGATCATCATCCCATCCTGGGTGAGGCGCCCGGCGTTCCCGGTTTTTTCCTGGCCAATGGATTTAGTGGACATGGCGTGATGCACGCTCCCGCCACCGGAAAAATTCTCAGCGATCTCATTCTCGCCGGGCACACGAACTTGATCGATGCCTCGCTGTTGAGCCTCAGCCGTTTCGCCGAGGACCGGCTGATCCACGAAACGGCGGTTTTGTGATTAGCAGTACTGTGATTAACGAGACAGGCTTGCACGAACATAACTATTGGCTCACTACAGCAGACTTTCCGAAAACTGACCCCACCCGTTCGCTTCCCGCGCGCGCCGACGTAGCAGTCATCGGCGCCGGATTCACCGGTCTCTCCGCTGCCCGGACGCTCGCCAAACGAGGTGCGAAAGTCGTAGTGCTCGAATCGAAGACCATCGGTTGGGGCGCCAGTTCGCGCAACGGAGGCATGGTTCTTACCGGCATGAAGCTTGGCGTGAACCAGCTCATCGCAATGTATGGCCAGGATCTTACCCATCGCATGTACGCGGCGTCACTGGCCACCATTGATTGCGTCGAGCAGATCGTCCGGGACGAAAAAATCGATTGCGATTTCTCCCGCTCCGGCCATCTTGAAGTCGCATGCAAGCAGAAGCACTTCGACGATTACGCCCGCCAGGCGGAAGTGATCGCGCGCGAGTTTAATCATCAGCTTCGCGTAATACGAAAGAACGATCTAAGCGCCGAGATCGGATCGACTATTTATCACGGCGGGATAGTCGATGAGGTGAGCGCCGGCCTGAATCCTGCCCGCTACGTGGCGGGACTTGGCCGCGCGGCGATAGACACCGGTGCGGAAATCTTTGAGCACGCGCCAGCACAGCGAATCGAGCGTGCTTCGCATCAGGGCGAACAGGGTTGGAACATCGCCACCGCGCGAGGCTCGTTCTGGGCGCGTGAAGTGTTCATCGCGACCAGCGGCTACACGGGCAAGGCCACTCCGGCACTGCGGAGAAAGCTGATTCCCATCGGTTCATTCATCATCGCCACGGAAATTTTGTCGGAGCCGCTGGCCCGCGAACTAAGCCCGCGCAATCGCATGATCTACGACTCGAAAAATTATCTTTATTACTACCGACTCACGCCCGATCGCCGCATGCTCTTCGGGGGCCGCGCCGCGTTTTTCCCAGAAAACGATCAGACTATCCGCCGCAGCGCCGAAATCCTGCGCCGCGGCATGATCGATGTCTATCCTCAACTACGCGATACCAAAGTGGAATACGTCTGGGGTGGCACGCTCGACTTCGCTTTCGACATCATGCCCCATGCCGGGCAACTCGATGGCATGTATTACGCTGTCGGCTACGCCGGACACGGCGTAGCCATGGCAACCTACCAGGGACAAAAAATCGCGGAACTAATCGCGGGCGAGAAGCCCGACAATCCTTTCGTCGGCATCCCGTTCCCTGGAGCGCCGCTCGGACTCTATAACGGCAAGCCGTGGTTCTTGCCGTTTGCGGGTGCATGGTACAAAGTTTTGGACTGGGTGAGCTGAAATCGTTACCAATCAGGATGCGACCTTGTGAAGCGATCATGAATCTCTTCGCGATCGAATTTGAAGCCGGGAGGAAAGGGGCGACTTAACGCTCGCAGGCGTCTGAGTGCGCGCCGCCGACGCTGCTTTTGCAACTCCTCCAGCAACGCGTCGATAATCCTTTGCAGATACGCAAGAACACGCATAAGAAGTGTTGTATCTATCGGGAACTAGAGCGGACCATTCCATACACCACCGGTCCCAATACCATCGCAATCGCCCCCCCGATCGTCGCGAAGCGATCGCTGCCCAGCAGCGCCACAATCGCCATCACCACCGGCGCAGCCACAACATAGATCAATCCCCACTGCCCTCCCGGAATCACAAATGCCCGCGGCATTTCAGGCCGCACGCGGCGCAGCTTCCACGCAGAAAGCACGGTGAGCACCGTGGTCGCCGAACGCAGCCAGATATATACGGAAATAAGCTGTCCCAGACTCTGCCACGCCAGCAGCGCATAAATCATCGCCGAGACCACAATCGCGATCCACGGAGTTCCATACCGCGTATGCCTACGCGTAAGCACAGAAGGAAGATATCCATCTTCTGCCATGGCGAATGGCATTCGCGTCGCCGTCAGCACCGTGCCGTTGAGCAGCGCGATGTTGCAGACCATGGCCGCAAGCGTCATCCACGTCCCCAGCCACGCTCCGCCGATCATTCCGCCAGCGTCCGAAAAAAATCCGGTATGCCACTTCTGCCATTCTCCCGCTGAAGCTAATCCGGCAAATGTAGGTAGGAAGTACGCGGCAATGGAGAGCGGCACCACCAGCGCCAGCGCGCGCGGATAATTGCGCTGCGGGTTCTCCACCTCTTCGGCGACGGTTGAGACTTGTTCATAACCTGAATACGACCAGAGGCCAATCGCCAATCCGACGCCAAAGATTTTGAACCCTGACTGATGCGGAGGAACCAGCGGCATAAAAGGATTGTGATGCCAGTGCAAGAGCGCGATTCCGATCATTACCATCACCGGCACAAATATGAAAATCTCCAGCGCCGTGGCTACTTTTCCCACCATCTGAATGCCGCGCACATTGATCCAGGTGATTACAGCGATTAATCCCACTGACACCAGATAGTGCTTCCACCCCGTGATACCGGGAAAATAGTAAGTGAGATAGTCCGTGAAGAGCACCGCGTAGGCCCCGCCGAGCAGGAACGACGCCGACCAGTTCCACCACCCCGCAAGAAATCCCCAAAAATCTCCGAAGGCCGCACGCGTCCAGCGATAGAATCCACCTTCCACCGGCATCGCGGTAGTAAGTTCCGCCGAAACCAACGACACAGGAATAGACCAAAAAAACGGCAGCACCAGCAAATAAATCAAGGCCATACCCGGCCCAGAGGTGGTGACCATGTCTTCCAGTCCGAAGGGGCCGCCCGTCGTGTAAGAGAACATGACGAAGACGAGATAGAAGAGCCCAGCCTTACGCAGCGCGGAAGCGTGGTTGGTGGATGAAGTCAAAAGCTTATCGAGGAACTACGCGGCCAACGGTCGGGTCACAGCGCCTTCCAACTCCAATAGCTTGCGTTTTACATCCAACCCTCCGCCATAACCGCAGAGTTTTCCATCGGAGGCGATGACGCGATGGCATGGAACCACAATCGCGATTGGGTTGCGATTGTTCGCCATACCCACCGCGCGAAATGCCGTTGGCTTGCCTACCGCTTGGGCAATCTGCCCATAGCTGCGCGTTTCTCCATAAGGAATCGTCAGAAGCGCCTGCCAGCAAGCAATCTGGAAATCTGTGCCTCGCCAATCAAGCGGAAAACTGAACTCCCGCCGCGTGCCAGCAAAGTATTCCGCAAGCTCGCTCGCGTATTGCTCCATTTCAAAAACTGATTCTTCGAATATGAGATTTTTTCTCTCTCTACGAAGGTCGCGGGGATTGGGGCGGATCGATTGCTGCCCCGGCAATCTGGCGTCGAATTCTAATGCAACTAATCCCTGGCTGGACGCCGCCAGAAACAACCGGCCGATCGGCGAGTCGATATTTGCAGTGCGCAGAATTTCCATAGAATCATCTTGCGATGGCACGACAACGATACCAGAGGACGCTATAAAAACCTTGTCATTCCGAGCGCCTTATTTCTGGCGCGAGGAATCCGCTTTTGTCATCCCACACAGTATCGTGACCTTGTGAATTTACACCCGAATAAATTTCCGTGACTCCCTTATGTTATCTTTCGCAAAACAACTTGACCAATCATGCCGGTAAATCGCCATGGTGTAAGCTTTCCGCCCGAAAGCGGTTACCGCTGTAACCTTCGCCAATCCAGAATGCTTGCAGAAACAATCATGCTGCGGCAGGGTTATAGGAAGCAGGTAAACAATCCGGGGGGGAACCTCATGCGCTTTGTCATTCATGCCCGGCTGTTGACTCTGATTTCTCTTTTCTTAGTTGCCGGCGCCACGTGGAGTCCGCAGCTGGCCAATAGTGCTGCCGTCCAAAGCGGACAGCAGGACATGCCCGGCATGGACATGTCCAGCCACACTGCGCCGCAAAACAAAGCGACCGACGATACAGCCGATACCCAGACCACCATGCATGCAATGCAATCCATGGAAGGGCACATGGATATGGGACCGCATATGAAGATGACGGCCCTTCGCGCTGGCAAGCCCGGCGATACGGAGCGAGCCCAGAAGGTGATCGATGGGGCCCGCAAGGCTTGCGAGAAATATCTCGACTATCATGCCGCCCTCGCCGACGGCTTCAAAATTTTTCTCCCCAACATTAAGCAGGGTATCTACCACTTCACGAACTACCGCTACGGGTTTGAGGCCGCGATGAATTTCAATCCCGAGCATCCCACATCTCTTCTCTATGAGAAGCACGGGGACAATTACAAACTCGTGGGCGTAATGTACACCGCGCCCCGGCGCTTCACCGAAGATCAGCTCGACTTGCGTGTCCCCTTAAGCGTCGCCCAGTGGCACGAGCATGTAAATTTCTGCACTGCTCCTCTGGGACACTGGCAGGAGTCGATGGGTCCCAGTCCGCAGTTTGGCTTTCGCGGCTCCATTCATACCCAGGAGGCATGCGATGCTGCGGGCGGCACCTTTCACCCGGTAGTTCTTAACTGGATGGTTCATGTCTATCCGTTTGAGAAAGACCAGGCGAGCATTTGGTCGGTCGATCGGCAGCACGGCGACGGAGACTGATCCAGCAGTTTATTTCACAAATTTAATTTTCCCTTCCAGCGCGTCCAAATTACATTTCGATCATCAATCATGTTTAAGCGCGCTTAATTGGCGCAGCGGGTTTTTCTGTTCTACCCTCACAAAACATTGCGGGAGTGTAGTAACGAATAAATACACATCGTCCGCTAACCGAGGCTTCGGCTCGCCGTCAAATCAAACGAAAACGAATACGGAAAAATTGACCTTTTGAAATTGAACTTTTGAGAACCTGGATTCGTAACGTAGAGAAGTAATGCAATAGAAAACGTTCGGAAAGAATTTCCGAACCGGTCGGTATCACCAAGATCTTTAGACGGGGTTCAGGGATTTTCTCATTCTCGGTTTGGCGGCCCAGATGAGAAAACCCCTCGTGCAGAGTCGGTCAGGCCTTACGGCTTGTCCACTGAACTTTTGCTGAACCCCGGCGCGTTGATTGTAGGCAATTCGCGAAGAAACTTAAAGTTTTTTCGTGGATCGTCAGCCGGGCCGCCCCTAGCCGTTTCCCGACCGACTTCGGGAAAGAAATAAGGAGCAGTCATGAAGTTCGCTACGCTGAGCAAAACGATGGTATTGAGTGCTGCGTTGATCCTGGCCTCGACCGCCTTCGCATCAACCAAGGGCAGCTTGGAAATCAATAATCCAGTCATGGTGAACGGAACTACCCTGAAGCCGGGAGACTACAAGGTGGAATGGGACGGCGCCGGTCCAAATGTGGAAGTCAGCATTCTCCAGGGCAAGAAAGTGCTCGCAAAAATGACGGCACAGCTGGTTGAATTGCAGGTTCCCTCACCCAACAACGCCGCAATCGTGCGCGACAACGGCAACGGGGCAAAGACGCTGGCCGGCGTCCGCTTCGAGGGAAAGAAATTCTCTCTCGAACTCGGTCAGGCAGCCGACGGCATGCCGGGCGGTTCGAGCAAGTAGTGATATGTGTGAGCGGGAGCGTCCGGCGCTCCCGCCTTTTATGCTCTGTTATCGAAGCAGATCAGTTTTTCACTGTCATAGCGTCCGAATCGACTGCCTTCTTCCCGGTGATGCCCTCAAGGCCAGCGAGGACGCCACGGTAGTCGCTTTNATCGCATTGCATGGCGAATCCACCCTTCTTGTCGCCATCTGCCCAGGTAAGTCCAACGAAGTGCTTCTTCGACTTAGTTAATGCCATCAGGGCGCCAATGCCCAGCGAGACAACTGCAAGTCCGATCGCCGCCGCAGGGCTGAAGCCCATATTCCCGGAAGACCTTCAACGGTATGGCTAAAGCCATACCCTGATACGAGACCTGACAAAGCTCCAGGTACCGGAAGATTTGCCGGCGCGAACATTGAACCAGACCTGCTTAGTATTTCGGGACGGTCGGATCGACCCGTTCTGACCATGCAGTGATTCCACCGGCAAGATTCTTTACTTTGGCGAATCCCGCTTGCTGCAGGAAAGCGACCGCCTTGGCGCTGCGCCCGCCCATTTTGCAATGCACCACGATGTCGCGGCTGGAATCGAGTTCGTTGATGCGGTTCGGCAGATCGTTCAGCGGAATCAATTT
>JGI12635J15846_10000121_pt1 | contig 57512 bp, 46 predicted proteins | sample BlaSpr_A8_OM2_M2_FD_15846 | JGI IMG/M metagenome (IMG submission 15846)
CGGGACCGGTGAACCGTCTGTTGATCGACCGCGATTTTGAAACCGGCGATGAACCCGTGAAGCTCTGCGTGATTAACGGCGTGCCGGTGGAATTGCGCAAGCAAGTGCTGGCGGATCTGCAGTTCGACACCATCGGCGAGTCGGTGGGATTTTTTCGCTTCGACGAAACCGCTGCGCGGCGTCTGGCCGAGCTCGTCGCGGGTTATGTCGCCACGGGCCGCGCCAACTTGCCGCACGAAGAAGCCGTGCGCGATTTGCTGCTGGAACACAGCCAGATATTCGACATCGCCGACGTAACCGGCGCGCCGTGGATAGAAATCGATTTTCAGAACGACGTTAAACGCGCGGCTGACGAAGTCTTGCCGCAACTGCGTCAGCTAGCAGGAGCACTACGATGAACGCACCACATCAAATACCCGTCGGCTTTTCACGCACACTTCGTCTGCGCGAGATGCTGCAGAGCAACCAGCTCGAATTCCTGATGGAAGCGCATAACGGCTTGTCCGCGCGCATTGTGAAGGAAGCCGGTTTCAATGCGATCTGGAGCTCCGGCCTGACCATTTCGGCGCAGTTTGGCGTGCGCGACAACAACGAAGCGAGCTGGACGCAAGTGGTCGACGTGCTCGAGTTCATGGCCGACGCCAGCGATCTGCCGATTCTGCTCGACGGCGATACGGGTTACGGCAACTTCAACAACGTCCGCCGGTTGGTGAAAAAGCTCGAGCAGCGCGGCATTGCGGGCGTGTGTATCGAAGACAAGCAGTTTCCGAAGACCAACAGTTTTCTTAACGGCGAGCGTCAGCCGCTGGCCGAGATGGACGAGTTCTGCGGCAAGATCAAGGCCGGCAAGGACTCGCAGAGCGATCCGAATTTCTCCATCGTAGCGCGCGTGGAAGCGCTGATTGCGGGCTGGGGCATGGAGGAAGCGTTGAAGCGCGCGGAGGCGTATCGGCAAGCCGGCGCGGACGCGATCCTGATTCACAGCAAGCTGTCCAAGCCCGACGAAATCCTCACGTTTGCGCGTGAATGGGCCGGCCGGGGCCCGCTCGTGATCGTGCCGACCAAGTATTACAGCACGCCCACCGATGTGTTCCGCCAGGCTGGTATCAGCACGGTGATCTGGGCGAACCATCTGCTGCGCGGCGCGGCGTCGACTATGCAGGCGATCGCGCAGGAAATCCACAGCAGCGAGACGCTCGTGAACGTGGAAGACCGCGTGGCAACGGTGAACGAAATCTTCCGTCTCCAGGACGCCGAGGAATATTCGGCCGCCGAGAGCGTGTATCTGTCGTCGGCGAGTACTTCGCGCAATGCCGTCGTGCTCGCGGCAAGCCGTGGCGCGGGGCTGGAAGCCGTCACCGCCGATAAACCCAAGGTCATGCTGCCGATCGCGGGCAAGCCGCTGCTGCGCCGTCTGGTCGAAGCGTTCAAGAAAGAAGGCATCAACGACATCACCGTGGTGGGCGGTTATCGCGCCGATGCCATCGATACATCGGGCATCCGGTTGGTCGTGAACGAGAAACACGAGCGAACGGGCGAACTGGCGTCGCTGGCATGCGCGGCGAAATCGTTCACCGCGGATACCGTGATCTCCTATGGCGACCTCTTGTTCCGCAGCTATATTCTTCGCGATCTCGTGGAGTCGGACAGCGATTTCTGCGTGGTCGTGGATTCATCGCAGACGCCGGCAGCCGGGGTGGCATCGACGGATTTTGCGTATTGCTCCACGGCGGACGATCGCGCGTTGTTCGGGCAGAAGGTCTGGCTCGAAAGCGTGACGAGCTCGGCGGGTCCGACGAATCTCAACTCCCCGCAAGGCCGCTGGATGGGCCTGCTAAACGTGCGCGGCGCGGGCCGCGAACGGCTGGTCGCCACGCTCGGACAACTGCAGCAACGCGATGACTTCGCCAAGCTCGACATGGCCGCGCTGCTCAATGCGCTGATCGAAGCGGGCGAGCGGATTGAAGTGCACTACGTGCATGGCCACTGGCGTGGCGTGAACGACCTCGACGAGTTGCGTCAAGCCGGCGATTTCGCCCACGGACAAGCGCCGTACGGATCGAATGGCTCGGCGTCCGCGGAGGCAGGCGCGTGATCGAAGCTGCACAATTCGTTGAAGCCGCGCGTGAGCGAGGTTTCGACTGGTACGCGGGCGTGCCGTGCTCGTACCTGACGCCGTTCATCAATTACGTGCTGCAGGACGAGTCGCTGAACTATGTGTCGGCGGCGAATGAGGGTGACGCGGTCGCGCTGATCGCGGGCGTGGCGCTCGGCGCGTCGGGCGCGCATAAAGCGCGTCGAGGTATCTCGATGATGCAGAACTCCGGGCTCGGTAACGCGGTGAGTCCGCTGACGTCGTTGACGTGGACGTTCAGGCTGCCGCAATTGTTGATCGTCACGTGGCGCGGTCAGCCGGGTGTCCCCGATGAACCGCAGCACGCGCTGATGGGACCGGTGACACCGGCCATGCTCGACACGATGGAAATTCCGTGGGAGTTGTTCCCCACGCAAGCCGATGCGATAGGTCCCGCGCTCGATCGGGCGACTGCGCATATGGACAGCACGGGGCGGCCGTACGCGCTTGTGATGCAGAAGGGCAGCGTTGCGCCGTACAAGTTGAGCAAGAAGGGTTTGAGCGGCGTGCGTCAGCGGGCTTTAGGCGAGCGCGCTGTGGTTCAGTCTTTCGAAGGCTCAGGCGAACGCGTGTCGCGTCACGACGCTTTGCAGCGCGTGATCGCGCATACGCCGAAAGAATCGACTGTCGTGCTGGCATCGACGGGATTTTGCGGGCGCGAACTCTATGCCATCGATGACCGCGAGAACCAGGTGTATCTGGTCGGATCGATGGGATGCGTCACGCCCATGGCGCTCGGCCTCGCGTTGTCGCGGCCGGACCTGTTGGTGGTCGCGCTCGACGGTGACGGCGCCGCCTTGATGCGCATGGGCGTGTTCGCCACGCTCGGCGCTTACGGGCCGTCCAACCTCACTCACTTGCTGCTGGACAACGGCGCGCACGAGTCGACTGGCGCTCAGGCGACGGTGTCACAAGGCGTTGAGTTTGCGCGCATCGCTTCGGCGTGCGGGTACGCGTTGGCGCTTGACGGCAACGATCTTTCAGTCGTCGACCGGCTGTTCGAAGCGAAGGATATCGACGGCGTGCGTTTCGCCCGGCTATCGATCAACACAGGCACGCCCAGCGACTTGCCACGACCGTCGATCACGCCGGAAGACGTGCGTCGCCGGTTGCAAACCCACATCGGACGCTAATCATGCTGCTGCTGAATCCCGGCCCCGTCACGCTGACCGAACGCGTGCGAAATAGCCTGCTGCAAACCGACTTGTGTCATCGCGAGCCCGAGTTCTTCGATCTGCAGGACGAAGCACGTTCGCGCTTGCTGGCAGCTTATGCGCTCGATCCCGCCGTCTGGACGGCCGTGCTGATGACCGGTTCGGGCACGGCCGCCGTCGAAAGCATGATCGCGGGGATGGTGCCGGAAGGCGGGCGCCTGCTGATCGTCGAAAATGGCGTGTATGGCGAACGGATCGCGCAGATTGCGCGGCAGTATCGGATCGATCATGAGGTCGTGAAGTATGCGTGGATGGATGCGCCCGATACCGACGCGATCATTCGCAAACTCGACGGCTTTACGAATGTCGCGATCATTCATCATGAGACGACAACAGGCCGTTTGAATGAGATCGACCGGCTTAGCGCGGCGTGCAAAGAGCGTGGCATCGGCTTGTTACTCGATGGCGTGAGCAGTTTCGGCGCCGAGCATATCGACTTCGATGGCGGTGGGATTACAGCGGTCGCGGCGACGGCGAATAAGTGCCTGCACGGCGTGCCGGGTGCGGCGTTCGTGATTGCGAAGCGCGATGCGCTGAAGCACGCCGCGAGCCGCACGTATTACCTCGGCATCACGCGCCTCGCGAAGCTGCAGGACGAGCGCAACACGCCGTTCACTCCGTCCGTGCATGCGTATTACGCGCTAGTCGAGGCGTTGCGCGAGTTCGACGAGGAGGGCGGTTTGCAGGCCCGTCACGCTCGCTACGCGGCGCTGGCTGAGCAAGCGCGTGCGGGACTGGCTGCGTTGGGTATTGAAGGCGCGTTGCCGGCGGGTGAGTCGTCGGTCGTGTTGCGGGCATACCGGCTGCCGGCGGGAATGACGTATCCGGTTCTGCACGACACCTTGAAAACCGGGGGGTTCGTGATTTACGCGGGGCAGGGCGGTCTGTCGAACGAGTTGTTCCGCATCTCGACGATGGGCGCGCTGACTACGTGCGACATCGATCGCCTGCTCGGTTCGATCGCGAAGATGCTGGGCTGATCTGCCGCAATCGTTTGCCGTCAGCAAAAGGCCGCGCCAACCGATGTTGCGCGCGGCCTTTTGCCTGGTGACGCGGTCAATCGCGGTTGCAGAAAATCGCGGTGATGAAGGGAGCGACGTGATGGATCACGGCGTCGCTGCCGGCTGCCCGGACCTTTTCCTTGACCGAATCTTCCCCGCCGATCACGACGGCGCCGTAGGCCGAATCGGCGATCGGTTCGCCGCTGCCCTGCTTGAAAATCGCGTCGTCCTTCTGGTACCCAACCACCGCGAACACGCCGAAATCGAACGCCGTGAGGTGACTTCCGTGTGTTGGCTTGAACGCGTTGATGGAGTTGGATTCCACGCGCATCGGCGTGGTTTCTATGGCGTGGCTTTCCTGAAGCGGCGCGATGAACGCGTGCGCTGTCGATTTGCAGTCGAGTTGGGAATCCAGCGCGTAGGCAGAAGCGTGCGCAGACGATGCTGAAATGAGTATGAATAAACCGATGCGTACGGCTTGTGTGAGTGACTTCATGAACGGTGGATACGCGCTCGGGCGCTGCCAAAAGGCTAAACTTTAACGGGAAGCAGGAAAGTGTGCTTAAACAAGTGCTTAGAGCCCGTCTGGAGAGGCTCCGCGCCGAGCGGGTCTTGTTTAATTTGCGATTAATCCGGTCGATAGACAATCCTCAGCGGAATTAAGGTGAACTGCTTAAGGGTTTGATAAAGCGCTTGAACCCGTTGCTTTAAGGATCGTTAAGCGAGGTTACGGCGTATCAACGCGCAAGCGACCCTTCATCGGTGAAGGCCGTGAGCGCGCCAAATAGTGTTCATGACTCGCGTTCGGTGAACGCGAGTCGTTCATACAGCACCCGCGGCACGGGCGCCGCGGAACAACCCGAGGGGCGCTTTCTCCGCCGAACCAACAACCCTCAAGCCGTAGCCAACTCCGGTACCGCCGCGCGCCGCGCCTCTCGCTGATGCACGCATTTCCCCGCTGCATACGTCTCGAACACGGCGCGGTCGTCGCCTAGCATCGCGAATGCGAACAGCAGTTCTTCCAGCGATTCCGCCCGCGTAGTCCGGCGTGCGAGCAGGGGCGTGCCGGCGGGGTCCAGCACAACGAAATCCGCCTCGCTGCCGGGCTTGAGCGTCCCGACCCTGTCCGACATGTCGAGCACTTGCGCCGCGCCCGTGGTCGCCAGCCAGAACATCCGCGCCGCGGTCAGGTGATGGCCCGTCAGGCGCGCGATCTTGTGCGCTTCGCCCATGGTTTGCAGCATCGAGAACGTCGTGCCACCGCCTACGTCGGTTGCAAGCGCCACGGGCATTTTCGCGGCGCCGGCCTTTTCTATATCGAACAAGCCGCTGCCGAGGAACAGGTTCGACGTTGGGCAATGCGACGCCACCGCGCCGGTTTCGGCCATGCGCTGGCGATCGGTATCGTCGAGATAAATGCAGTGGCCGTACACCGCGCGCCGACGCAGCAAGTCGTAGTGATCGTAGATGTCCAGATAGCTCCGATGTCCCGGAAACAGGCTTTCGACCCACTTGATCTCGTCGGTGTTTTCCGCGACATGACTCTGGATGTACACGTCCTGGTGCTTGCGCGCGAGCACCGCGCAGGCTTCGAGCTGCGCTTCGGTGGAGGTCGGTGCGAAGCGCGGCGTCAGCGCGTATTCCTGCCGTCCGCGACCGTGCCAGCGTGCGATGAGTTCGGCGCTGTCGTCGTAGCCGGATTGCGCTGTATCGCGGAGATACTCCGGGCAATTGCGATCCATCAGCACTTTGCCTGCGATCATGCGCAGGTTGCGCGACTCGCTAACGCTAAAGAAGGCATCGGCGGATTGCTTGTGGACCGTGCAATACACGAGCGCCGTGGTCGTGCCGCAAGCCAGCAGCTCATCGATGAAAAAGCTCGCCGTTTCGCGTGCATACGCCGGGTCTTCGAACTTGCGCTCGGTCGGAAACGTGTAGGTGTTCAACCATGGCAACAGACCCGGCGCAGGAGAGGCGATCATGTCGGTCTGCGGATAGTGAATGTGCGAGTCGATGAAGCCCGGCACGATCAGTTTGTCGCGTAGATCTTTTATCTCGGCATCCGGCGCTATCCGGTCGCGCAAGGCCGCATACGCGCCCGCTGCCACCACGCGGCCATCTTCCACCAGCAACAGGCCGTCTGTTTCGTGCACGGCGTTATCGTCGGAGAAAGCAGGGTCGTCCCGGAAAGTGAGAAGCTGCGCGCGGTAGGCGGTCTGAGTCATGGTTGAAACGTCTCCAGTGAAGCGTATTTATAGCTGTGTCAATAACAGCAACGACAGTGCGGCGACAATCCACATCGCCGGCTTGANTTCTTTTCTGCGGCCAGTGCACGACTTGATCACGACAAATGCGAGAAAGCCGTACGCGATGCCATCGGTGATCGAATAGGTCAGCGGGATCAGGATCATCGCTAGGAAGGCGGGAATGGCTTCGTCGAAACGGTCCCATTCGATCTTCGTGATCGACTCCATCATGAACACGCCGACCAGCACGAGCGCGGGCGCGGTCGCGATTGCCGGCACCAGCGAGAGCAGCGGCGAGAGGAACAGGAAGGGCAGGAAACACAAACCCGCCACGACCGCGACCAGCCCCGTGCGGCCACCTGCAGAAATCCCCGCCGCCGATTCGATATACGCATTCGCCGGGCTTGTGCCAAGTGGCGCGGAAACGAGGGCTGCGAACGAATCGACCATCATCGACTGGCGGATGTTGCGCGGGTTGCCGTCTTCGTCGTAGAGCTTGCCGGCTTCTGAGATCGCCATGAAGGTGGAGAGCGCATCGAAGAACGACGTGAACAGCATCACGAAGATGAACGGCCAGTAGACCAGCTTCAGCGAGCCGAGCAGATCTAGCTGGCCGACTGCCGAGAAGTCCGGCGCCGAGAACAAGCCGTTCCAGTTCACGAGCGTTTTTGTGGCGATCGCGGCGGGCCAGTAAGCGGTGGCGTCGCCCCAGAACCGGCCGATGGGAATCGAGATCACGGTCGTGAAAATGATGCCGAGCATCAGGGCGCCGGTCACGCGTCGCGCGACCAGGATGGTGGTCACGGCAAGGCCGATCAGAAACGTAATCACCACCGGATTCAACGACGCCGAATGCACGATCGTCACGGGATCGCTGACCACGAACTTCGCGTTGACCAGCCCGATCAGGCTGATAAACAGTCCTATGCCACACGACACGGCGTGACGCAGATTCGCCGGAATCGCATCGACGACAAGCTTGCGCGCGTTGAACGCCGCGAGCACCGCGAAGATCACGCCGGCCCAGAACACGCAGCCGAGCGCCGTCTGCCAGGGCATCTTGCCGGCATGAACCATCACGAACGCGAACAGCGCGTTCATGCCCATGCCCGGCGCGACGAGAACCGGGTTGCGCGCGTACAGACCCATCGCGCAACTGCCGAGGAAACTGACAATCACGGTAGCCGTGAGCGCTGCCGGGAAGGGGACGCCCGCCTGCGACAGAATCCCCGGATTGACGACGATGATGTACATCGCCGTGAGGAAGGTCGTGATGCCCGCGACAATCTCCGTCTTCGTCCGCGAGCCCGCCGCGCGAATGCCGAAGAAACGCTCGAGCGTCGTTGTATCGTTGGTAATCGTTGCCATGGCGTTCTCGCTCAAGCTGCTGCGTGCCAGTAGGCGTCGAGTTTGGCGACCATCGCATTGCGTTCGGCTTCAGTAACGAACGACGCTTCCAGGCTGTTTTTCAGCAGCGTGTAGACCTCGGCATCGGTGAGCTTGAGTGCTTCGGTGATAGCGAAATAGTTGGCGTTCACGTAGCCGCCGAAATACGCGGGGTCGTCGGAGTTGATCATCACGGCCACACCCTGATCCAGCAGCGCTTTGAGCGTGTGTTGGGTCATGTCGTCGAAGACGCGCAGCTTCAGGTTCGACAGCGGACAGACGGTCAGTGCGACGCGGGCGTCGGCGAGACGCGCGACCAGCGCCGGGTCTTCCATGCTGCGCACGCCGTGATCGACGCGATCTACTTTCAGCAGATCGAGCGCTTCGTACACGTACGCGGGCGGACCTTCTTCGCCTGCGTGCGCCACAAGTTTCAACCCTTTCTCGCGCGCCTTCGCGAACACGCGTTCGAACTTCGAAGGCGGATGGCCGCGTTCCGAAGAATCCAGCCCAACGCCGATCAGCCGATGCTTGTATTGGTCGAACAACGGCAACGCTTCGTCGAAGGTCTTGAGCGCATCTTCTTCCGGCAGATGGCGCAGGAAACAGAGAATCAGCTTGCTCGTCAAACCGCGCCGTTCTCCTTCGGCCAGCGCGCTTTCGATACCCGCAACGGCCGTGGCAATCGATACACCGCGTTCGGTGTGCGTCTGCGGATCGAAGAAAATTTCGGTGTGCGTGACGTGATCCGCCAACGCGCGTTCTACGTACGCCATTGTCATGTCGTGGAAATCGCGCTCGTGCAGCAACACGCTCGCGCCGGCGTAGTAAATATCGAGGAACGATTGCAGGTCAGTGAATGCGTAGGCCGCGCGTAACGCTTCAATGGAGTCGTACGCAAGCTTCACGCCGTTGCGTTTTGCGAGTTCGAAGATCAGCTCGGGTTCGAGCGAACCTTCAATGTGAATGTGCAGTTCGGCCTTGGGTGCGTGGGCGATCTTGTCGGCGAAAGTGGAATTCATGCTTATCGTGTGCTTTAAAAGGTCTGGATCACGCGGGTTGCGGATGCTGCGCGGAATTGTAGCCGTGCGCGGCGCGTTCCTCGACCTTCTGCAGCAACTGTGCTGCGACCGATACTGCAATCATTTCCGGCGCTTTATCGGCAATGCCGGGTACGCCGATCGGACACGTCATGCGGCCGATGCGCATGGGATCGATGCCCCGTGCCGCCAGCCGGCGCTCGAACTGCACCTTCTTCGTATGCGAGCCGATCATGCCGAAGAACGCGAAATCGCCACGCCGGAGGATGCGTTCGGCGAGTGCGAGATCGAGCGCATGGTTATGCGTCATCACGAGGAAGTAGCTGTTGGCCGGCGCTTCGTCAACGGCGGCTTCCGGGATTCCGCTGGCGTCCATCGCGACGTTTTCGGGGAGATGATCAATGGGAGGGAAAGTTTCATCGCGCTCGTCGACCCAGATCACGCGGAAGGGCAGATTGGCGAGCACCTTGATAATCGCCGCGCCCACGTGACCAGCGCCGAACAGCACCACCGGAAACTCGCGCAACGCGATGGTTTCAGTCAGCAACGCACCGCTTTCGTCGAAACCCGCGCCGTCCCAAAGCAAACAATCGGGGCCGGCTACGCCCGGTTCGGGATCGGAGATCATCACGCCGTCGGGAGCCGGGCCGAAGCCGACGCTGCGCACGGTGGATAGTCCCTGCGTCATGCGCTTGCTCAGCGACGTGACCCAGCCGAGATCGCCTATATCCAGTCGTTCGAACGCCAGCACGACCGCGCCGCCACAGCATTGGCCAAGGCTCGGGCCTAATGCGAAACGCTCGAGCCGCCGCATGTGCGGACTGCGTGCGCCGTCTTTCAGCACCTGCCGCGCCGTTTCGATAGCCTTCCATTCCAGATGACCGCCGCCGATGGTGTGGCGTGCATCGTCGCGTGTGACGATCATCTTTGTGCCCGCTTCGCGCGGCGCCGAGCCTTCCACGCGCGCGACCGTCACCAGCACGACGGCGTCACCGTGTGCGAGAAGGTGTTGCAGATCGCGCAGCCAGGCTTGCATCGAATAGGCTCCTTTCTAAAGGCTAGTTGACCGGCGCCGGTTGGGCGATGTCCGCAGCCGCCACAATCACCTTCTTCGATGCCTGTGCGTCCAGCGCGTTCAGTATCGATTCGGGCGTGGCGGGTGCGCGCAACGCAGGCGCGTCGACGGAGTCGGGCGCCGCCGACGCGATCGCCGCACGGATTGCGAGCAACACCGAGAAGCCCAGCAGCAACGGCGGTTCGCCCACGGCCTTCGACCGGAACACGGTGGGTTCGACATTCTGGTTATCGTAGAGCGCGACGTTCATGGCGGCGGGGATGTCGCTCACCGACGGAATCTTGTAGGTGGACGGCGCGTGCGTCATCAGACGGCCGTCGCGATTCCACCAGAGTTCTTCCGTCGTCAGCCAGCCCATGCCCTGCACAAAACCGCCCTCCACCTGACCGATATCGAGCGCGGGATTGATCGACTGTCCCGCGTCATGGAGGATGTCCGTGCGCAACAAGCGCCATTCGCCGGTGAGCGTATCGACGACCACTTCCGAGATAGCTGCACCGTAGGCGAAGTAGTAGAAAGGCTGGCCAGTCAGCGTTTTCGAATCCCAGTTGACCTTCGGCGTGGCGTAGAAACCGTCCGACCACAACTGCACACGCGCCAGATACGCCGCCCCGACGAGTTGATCGAAAGGCATCTGACCGCCATTCGATTCGACCACGCCGTCGTGGAAGCGCACGTCTTCGGCACGTCCACCAAGCTGTTTTGCGGCGAGTTCCGCTAGCCGCCCTCGAATGGTGAGCGCGGCGGCTTCGGCCGCCTTGCCGTTCAGGTCGCTGCCGGTGGACGCTGCCGTCGCCGATGTATTTGCGATCTTCGAGGTATCGGTGGCGGTCACCCGGACCCGCGACAATGGCACGCCCAGCGCGTTTGCCACGACCTGCGCGACCTTGGTGTTCAGACCCTGGCCCATCTCCGTGCCGCCGTGATTGACGAGCGCGGAGCCGTCTTTATAGACATGCACGAGCGCGCCCGCCTGGTTCAGGAACGGCACGTTGAACGAGATGCCGAACTTGACCGGCGTGAACGCAATACCGCGCTTGAGCACGGGACTCGTTTTATTGAACGCGGCGATAGTCTTTCGCCGCTGCACATACGCACTCGATGTAACCAGTTCGTCGGTCAACGGCGCGATCACGTTGTCTTCCACGGTTTGTCCGTAGGGCGTCACGTTGCGCTCGTCGATGCCGTAGTAGTTCGCGCGGCGGACATCGACGGGATCGCGCTTCAGCCGGTGCGCGATTTCATCCATCATCACTTCCATCACGAGTGCACCCTGTGGACCGCCGAAGCCGCGAAACGCCGTGTTCGACTGCGTGTTGGTGCGGCAGCAGAGGGCGGTGATATCGACATCCTGCAGGTAATACGCATTGTCGAAGTGACAGACCGCGCGAGTGGCTACGGCGCCGGACAAATCCGCCGAATAACCCGCGCGCAACGCGATTTCAACGCGCGCGCCTTGCAAGCGGCCGTCGTCATCGAAACCCGCTTCGTAGGTGTAGATCGCGTCGTGGCGTTTGCCGGTGATCATGAAGTCATCGTCGCGATCGGCGCGCAGTTTCACCGGCCGATGCAGCAAGTGAGCAGCCAGCGATGCGATGCAAGCAAAGACGCCCGACTGCGATTCCTTGCCGCCAAAACCGCCACCCATCCGGCGGCATTCGCAGATGACGTTGTGCGTCGGCCAGTCGAGCATGTGCGCGACCAGATGCTGCATTTCGCTCGGGTGCTGCGTTGAACTGTAGACGAGCATGCCGTCCAATTCTTTCGGAATGGCGTAGGCAATCTGCCCTTCGAGATAGAACTGCTCCTGTCCGCCGACCTCAAATTCGCCTTGCAACCGATGCGTTGCCGCCGCGATTTTTCCGTCCGGATCGCCGCGTTTCAAATGCAGCGGCGGCAGGACGAACTGCTGTTTCGCTTTAGCGTCGCGCGGCGTCAGGATGGCTTCGAGCGGTTCATATCGGATCACCTCTTCGCTCTTGGCGAGCGCTGCCGCACGGCGCGCGAGATCGTGCGTTTCCGCGATCACCACGAACACGGGTTGTCCCAGATACAGCACTTCGTCTTTCGCGAGGATAGGATCGTCGTGGAGCACGGGGCCGCAATTGTTCTCGCCGGGAATGTCGTCGGCGGTGAACACCGCAATCACGCCGGGCGCGGCCAGCACGAGGTCGAGATTGATCGATACGATGCGCGCATGGGCATGCCGTGACAGGCCGAGCGCGGCGTGCAGCGTGCCGCGCAGTTCCCCGATGTCATCGACATAGGTCGCTTCGCCGCTGACATGCAGGTTCGCCGATTCGTGCGGCAAGCCGACGCCAATCGCTGCGCGCTCCGGCTTTTTCGCCGATGCGGCGTCGAATTTTTCGCCAGCGCGCGCGGTGATTTCGCCGTGGGCGGCGCTGTCTGGGAGGGGATCGGTACGCTTGTTCATCGCGTGGTCCTTGGTGCCTGGTGCGGCGTTATGCGGCGATGTGCCGCTCATTGCACGTCGAACGCGAACGCGTTGACGTCGTGGAGTGCGAGCGGCGCGTTCTCGCGGGTCTCGAGGAAGAAGCGCCACAGCACGTTGCGCGCCACCTTGCTGCGATACGCGCTCGACGCGCGCATGTCGGTGAGCGGCTGGAAATCGATATCCAGCGCGCGCATGGCAGCTTCTACGTTCGCCTCGTTCCACTCCTGGTCCAGCAAAACCGCTTCCGCANTNGATGCCCGCTTGGGCGTCGCCGCCATGCCGCCGAACGCGAAACGCGCGGCCGTCACACGCGTNCCGTCGAGCGTCACGGCGAACGCGGCGCACACGGCCGAGATGTCCTGATCGTAGCGCTTGGATATCTTGTAAGTCCGGAAGCGCAATTTCGCCGATGGCAGCGGCACGCGAATTCCCGCAACGAATTCGCCAGGTTCCAGCGCCGTTTTCTGATAACCGAGATAGAAGTCATCGAGCGGCAGCGTGCGGACTTTGGCGGCTTTCTGCAGCACGATTTCGGCTTCGAGCGCGATCAGTGCGGGCATGGAATCGCCGATGGGCGACCCGTTCGCCACGTTGCCGCCAAGCGTGCCGGCGTTGCGAATGGGTCGCGAGGCAAAGCGCGTCCACAATTCCGCGAGTTCCGGATACACGGCCGAGAGCGCGCCATACGAATCTTCCAGCGTTGCCGCCGCGCCGATGCTCAGCCATTGCCCGTCACGGGTGATCGACTTGAGTTCGGTCACATTGCCGATATACAAGACGTCACCGAGATTGCGGAATTGCTTGGTGACCCACAGCCCGACGTCGGTGCTGCCGGCCAGGATGCGTGCATCCGGATGCTCGGCGCGCAGCCGGGCAAATTCGGCGAGCGAGACCGGCGCGAAGAACGTTGGGTGGCCGAATGCGGCGCCGCGCGCGTCGGGCGCGGAGTATTCGAGCGTTTCCTTGCGCTGGATGGTTTCGAGCTGGCGTTTGAGATTGTCGCGATCGAGCGGCGCGCGAGGGTACTCGAACATTTTCTGCGACGCGTCCACGATCGGCCGATAGCCCGTGCATCGGCAGAGATTGCCGGAGAGGGCGGCGTTGATTTCGTCGCGCGTGGGAAGACCGGCGTCGGCGGGTTGATTCTGGTAAAGCGCCCACATCGACATCACGAAACCGGGCGTACAGAAGCCGCATTGCGAGCCGTGGCAATCGACCATGGCTTGCTGGACCGGATGCAGCGTGCCGTCTTTGGCGCGCAGGTCCTCCACGGTGAAGAGTGCCCGGCCGTCGAGCGTCGGCATGAACTGGATGCAGGCGTTGACAGCCTTGAGCACGGGCTGGCCATCCGCATCGAGTTCGCCAATGACTACCGTGCAGGCGCCGCAATCGCCTTCAGCGCAGCCCTCTTTGGTGCCGGTGCATTGGTCGTGCTCGCGCAAATGCTGGAGCACGGTGCGGGAAGCGGGTACGTCGTGCACTTCGCGAAGGGCGTTGTGCTGGAAGAACCGGATGGTTTGCGTTGTCATATAGAAGTCCGAGACATTGCGGATCGGGCGCGCGTTACGCGAGATCGGCGTCAAGATTTAAAAGAAACCAGCCGAAACAGCGCACGTAGATCGCCATCCAGAAATAAAGATATCACCGCAATATCTCGAAAAGATTCCGGTGAACGTATCAAGACTATGTGAACAGCCGAATGTGGGTAGGCGAAAAAAACGTCGAAAACCAATACGGACGGTCATCGAGGGGAAACGGGAGGCGCGAGGCGGGGGTGCGGCTTATCGGATAGTGCGCAAGCTTGGCGGGTGCGGATGACGCGAGAGGGCGGCGATAGAGGCTCGTAGTGGGCGAAAGCCTGACGGCCCGCGACGCACGCGGCTCCAAGCTTTACGGTGAGCGGGAAGAGCAGCCCGGCGAAGATCCGAACCGCCCGGCACCCGTGCTCAACCGGCTCGCAATCTGCGCTTGCCCCACAAACTCCCGGCGACGGCCAGGAAGATCACAGCAAACCCGATCAGGGCCCACTGCGGAAGCGAGAGCCCCAAAATTGGCGGATACGGTGTTTCGCAAAGCCCAGCTACCTTGAACACTTGGGGCAGCCACTGCGCGGGCGGAAGGGAATCCACGACTGGCTGAAGTGCATCGAACCCACAGCTAAATCCCGGATGCGCCTGGACATAAACATGCCGTCCGGCGGCTACCACGCCCCCGAGAGCGGAAAGTGCAACCAGCGTCTCGAGCAGCGCGATCCCGCGCCATCCCTTGAACGAAGCACCGAGCAAGGCAAAGACCGCGATCAGCACGAAAAAGTATCGTTGAATGATGCACAGCGGGCAGGGATCTTCGCCTTTGACGAATTGAAGATAGAGCGCCCCGCCAACGAGCCCAAGACAGATCACAGCGAGCAAAACCAACAATCGTCGTTCGCGGCGAATGCCACGCTCGTCGTGATGCATGGTGAAATGGTTCAAGGAGTTGTTCATATTTTCCGAATTGTTCGAGAAAAAAACACCTGAAAGAGCATATCCGGCGACGGAATTCTATCGCGATCCCTGTCGCCGAGCGGTTTCAGGCGCGGCGTGAGCGGCTCAGCGCGTTGTTTCGAGTACGGCTTCGACCGCACGGCCGATGGAGAGCAACGCGTCGTCACCAAACGGCGCTCCGGCCAGCATGAGGCCGACCGGTGCCTCGCCTCGCGGATGGCACGGCAGCGAGAGCGCGCAACTATCGAGGAAATTGAAGACGGACGGATTGCGCAGGATCAGAGCGTTGGTACGGCCGAACGCTTCGTCGTCCTGTTCGAGGTCGGCCACGCGGGGCGGCACGACCGGCACGGTCGGACACACGATGGCGTCGAACCGCTGCCACAGCGTGCGCGCCTGCTCGATCATCGCGGCCCGCGCCTGCAACAAGTCGATGTAATCGGCGGCGCTGGCGGGCTGGCCTTTCAAAATGCGCACGCGGACGCGGGGATCGTATTGGTCGGCATGGGCCTGCAGCAGCGGCCGATGCCATGCGTAAGCTTCGACGGATGCAAAGCTGAAACGATTGATTTCGCCCAGCCGGTCGAGCGGCGCGAAACGCACGTCTTCTACGAGCGCGCCCGCTGCCGACAGATGACCGATCGCGGCGGAGTAGGCGCTCGCGACCGTCTCGTCGACACCGTCCATCACGTAGTTCGTCAGCACGCCTAGACGCACGCCGTCCAGCGGCCGGGTGGCAGGCACGCCGGCGTCGCGGCCGGCCAGAATGCGGTCGACGAGCGCGCAGCACGCCACCGATAACCCGATGGGCCCGAACGAATCAAGTGTGGTGGACAGCGGCACGCCGCCTTGCGTGGGCACGCGGGCGGCGGTCGGCTTGAAGCCGGTGAGTCCGCAGAGCGCGGCGGGGATACGGATGGAGCCGCCGGTGTCAGTCCCGAGCGCGATGGCCGCCATGCCGTCCGCCACCGATGCCGCCGCCCCCGACGACGAGCCGCCGGCAATCCGTTCGTCGCCTGCCACATCCCTCCGGTACGGCGAGCGCGGCGTCCCGTAATGCGGGTTCAGACCGAGCCCGGAGAACGCGAATTCGCTCATGTTGGTACGGCCGACGATCACGCCGCCCGCGCGCCGCAACCGTGCGACGGCGACAGCGTCGACCTTGGCGGACGGCGCGTCGGCCAGTACACGCGAACCGGCGCGCGTCACCTGGCCTTCGATATCGAAGAGATCCTTGATCGACACGGGAATGCCCGCCAGCGGCGAGAGCACGGTGCCCGCATGGCGCAATGCGTCATGGGCATCGGCGGCGGCGCGGGCGCGGTCCGCATCGACGTGCAGGAAGGAGACTGCTCCCTGTCCCAAAGGATCTGCAATGCGCTCGAGCGCCTGCTCCACCAACTTGCGGCTGGTGGTTTTGCCGTCGCGAAGAGCGGCGGCGAGTTGCGCGAGCGGAGCGAACTGAGGCGAAGTGATGGGCATGATGTCGAGATAACCAGTGGCGTGACGGGCTACAAAAGCGGGCAAGAAGTCGCGTACAGCAACGACTGCGAATGAGGCGCAAGAGAGGCGCAAGAAGCGGCCATTCGCGCAATGGCGTCACGAATCCACCGTGCTGACGCCCTTGATGAAATGCCTTATGACACTTGCGACGCTTGCCCAAAAGTGGCTGTCATTCTAAGCCAGCCCAGTAATAAATACTCAGCTTGGTCGCGCTACGCGCTCGATAAACCGGGCTCCTTGGCCATTCGGCTGATAGCGCCGTGGTCGCTTCCTCCCTAAGCTTGGACAGTCCCTGCCGGCTATGTTTTGCAGCGGAAAACAACGGTTTTACAAAAACCCAAGCGTTTGGGTTTACTTGCACGCAGCTAATGGATAGAGTGACTACATGCCAACGATTTTCCGCATCGGCGCTGCCCGCGTCGTGATTTATCTGAACGACCATCACCCTGCGCACGTGCATGTCCTTGATGGCCGGCAACATGCCATATTCGACCTGAACTGTCCGGCGGGACCGCCGGCCTTGCAAAAGAATCATGGTTTTTCGCAAGTTGACGCAAACACCTTCGCTCGCCGGATGCAAAACGTAGTCGGCTCGCTGTGCACTGAATGGAAAACACTTCATGACTGCTTTTGTTGATATCACCGAACGCCAGATGCGCGAAGCCGAAGAGCGAATGAGCAAGCATGTCGCCGAAAATCCGGTCGCCATTTCCGCAAGCTTTAATTCGCAGGACGGCAGGGTTGCTATTGAACTGTCGAACGGCGCGTCGTTTGCAATTCCCGCGCGGATCATTCAGGGTTTGGAAAATGCTTCGGACAACGACCTGACAATGATCGAGATCACGGCGTCGGGCGTGGGTTTGTATTTTCCCGCCGTCGACGCCGATATTCTCGTGGCTCCGCTACTCGCTGGCGTCTTGGGAACGCGGTCGTTCATGGCTCAGCGGCTGGGTAGGGCGGGGGGTGCCAGCCGCAGCGCTTCCAAAGCGGCCGCGGCGCGCGCGAACGGCGCGCGCGGCGGACGTCCCCGCAAGGCCACGGTGGAAAGCGGGGAGAGTGCTGAAGGCGCCGCCGGCGCGAAGAAATAGCCGGCGTTTGATAGAACGAGCTCATGCGGCGCCGCGGTTCCCCCGTGGTTCCCCTTTAAGGCTCGCGGTCCACGTCGGCAGACATATCGCGGGGACGTTTGAGGGCGCGAAGCATCAACCCAGAACCCCAAGCGCGAGAACCCAAAAAAACCGTCCACCGGCGCGAGCAAAAAACCTCCTCAAATCGTCCGTGAAAATCGTTGCGCCGGGTTCCCGGCCAGATACCGATCGAAGATCATTGCCACGTTACGCACGAGCATGCGCCCGGCGGGGAGCACCTCAATACCATCGTGGCACACCTTGACCAGCCCATCGGCTTCGAGCGGTTTCAACCGTTCGATCTCACCCGCGAAAGCAGTCGAAAACCGAATCCCATAAACCGCTTCAACCGCATCGAAGCGCAGCGAAAACCGGCACATGATTTCAGTGATGATGTCGCGCCGCAGACGGTCATCGGCAGTCAACTGCACGCCCCGCGCAACAGCCAGCTCACCGCGATCGATCGCCGCCGCATACCCGGCCATGTCCTTTGCGTTTTGCGCATACACATCGCCGACCTTGCCGATCGACGAAACCCCCAACCCGATCAGATCGCAATCCGCCTGGGTGCTGTAGCCCTGAAAGTTTCGATGAAGCGTACCGGTGCGCTGCGCGATCGCGAGTTCATCGTGGGGAAGGGCGAAATGATCCATCCCGATGTACACATAACCCGCCTCAGTCAGTTTCTCGATAACCCGTTCGAGAATCGCCAGACGTACAGCCGGCGAGGGCAACACGGTTTCATCCATGCACCGCTGCATCTTGAAAATAGCCGGCATATGGGCATAGCCGAACACGGAGAGGCGCTCGGGTGCGAGACCGATGATCGTATCGAGCGTCCGGCTAAAGCTCTCCACGCTCTGATGCGGCAAGCCATAGATCAGGTCGACGCTGACCGACTTGAAACCTTCCGCACGCGCCGCCGACATCACCGTTTGCGTCATCTCGAGCGGCTGAACGCGATTGACCGCTTGCTGCACGCGCAGATCAAAGTCCTGCACGCCGAAGCTCAGCCGGTTGAAACCCAGCTCGCGCAACACGCTAATGGTTTCCGCCGATGCCTCGCGCGGATCGATCTCGATGGAATATTCGGCCTCAGCGTCCGGAGCCAAGCGAAATGACTCAGCGGTCGCGACCATCAGCTCAGTCATTTCGTCATGCGACAAAAATGTCGGCGTACCACCGCCCCAATGCAATTGCGAGACGGGCCGGGTTGGTTCGAAACATGCCGCTTGCAACAAAAGCTCGCGTTTCAGCCGATCGAGATACGGACGCGCATGCGCACGATTTTTTGTAGCGATCTTGTTGCAGCCGCAATAGAAGCAGACGGTGTCGCAGAATGGAATATGGAAGTAGAGCGAAAGATCCGCCGATGCCGCTCCCGGGTCCGCCGCAGCCCGATGGTAATGGCCGGGATCGAAGGCGTCGGTGAACTGAACAGCGGTCGGATATGACGTGTAGCGCGGACCGGCCGCGTCGTATTTTGTGAGCAGATCGGGGCGGAAGAGGGACATTGCGGCCGGACTTGAAAAGGGTGCTGCGAGTCTAGCCGACGCGTTTCCACGATTCTTGCGTGATAACGCCGCAGCCGCGCAGTGGCACAATGCCGGGTTGCCCAATGTGCCCAAACCGTACGAACCGATGTCCACCGCCCTCGACCCGAATTTCGTTCACGCGTGCCGCGAAAGCTGTGGCGCGTGCTGCATCGCGCCGTCGATTTCCAGTGCGATTCCCGGCATGCCGAACGGCAAGCCGGCCGGTGTGCGCTGCGCCCAGCTTGGCGGGGATCTGCGCTGTGCAATTTTCGGCGACCCTCGCAGGCCGGCCTGCTGCTCGGGCTTGCAGCCATCAGAGTCCATGTGTGGTGACACGCGTGCCTACGCGCTGGCCTGGCTCACGCAACTGGAAGTCGATACGCAACCTGAGCGCGCCTAGGTGGTCGAACGCTCATCATTCAAGTTCAAGTCACTGGAGAATTTCGCATGACTCAAGCCGTTGCGCCGAAGCGGCGCCGGTTCCTGCTCGCGGCCCTTGGCGGCGCGGGCGCGGTGGCGCTGGGAACTCAAGCGTGCGCTGCAATATTCCCGTTCATCCCCGATCACTACACGTTCAGCCAGGCGCAGGTCCAGGAAGCGGTGCAACGCAAGTTCCCGCTGCAGCGCACCGCATCGCAGATCTTCGATGTCACGCTGAGCAATCCGCTGGTCGGCCTTGCGCCCGATCGCAACCGAATAACCGTTCGGCTTGACGCGCGGCTTGCCACGCCGTTCATGCCGAATCCGGTGACCGGTGTCTTTACACTTTCCAGTCAACTCACTTACGACGCACCCAGCCATTCGGTCATCCTGCTGTCGCCAACCGTCGACGACGCCCAGGTCTCCGGCGAGGCCGCGCAATATAACCAGCAAATCAACGCGGTCGGTGCGGTCATGGCGACGCAGTTCCTGGACCGTTATCCGATCTATACATTCAAGCCCGAACAATTACAGTTTGCCGGTGTTAATTACGAACCCGGTACAATCACCGTCCTTACAAACGGCATACGCGTGCAGATCGTCGAGAAGTAATTTTTCCCGGCGCAATCCCGTGCGCACGTGCCTGAATCGATTGGCTGGCGATGGCCAACCTATGCCAAAAGGGCGGAGCGATGGACGGGATTCTGTTTTGCAAAGCGCTGATTCTGGGTGTGGTGGAGGGTTTGACGGAGTTTTTGCCGGTATCGAGCACGGGGCACCTGATCGTCGCGGGCAGTTTGCTGAATTTCACGAACGCGCAGGCCAAGACCTTCGACGTCGTGATCCAGTTCGGCGCGATCCTGGCGATCGTGTGGGAATACCGGCTCAAGATCGGTTCGGTGATGGCCGGGTTGCCTACGCAGCCGAAAGCGCGCCGGTTCGCGCTCAACGTGATCATCGCGACGATTCCAGCCGTTGTACTCGGCCTGCTGTTTGAAAAGCACATCAAGGCCGTTTTGTTCGCGCCGGTGCCGGTTTCGGTGGCGCTGATCTTGGGCGGCATCGTGATCTTGTGGGCGGAAGCGCGGCATCGCGAGAAGAACGTCGCGCCGCGGGTGACATCGGTGGACGATCTCTCTTACGCCGATGCCCTCAAGGTCGGGCTCGCCCAATGTTTCGCGCTGATTCCGGGCACGTCGCGCTCGGGGTCGACGATCATCGGCGGGATGTTGTTCGGGCTGGAACGTAAAGTCGCCACTGAGTTTTCATTCTTTCTCGCCATTCCCATTATTTTCGGCGCCACCCTGTACGAGTTGGCAAAGCAGTGGCGGACGTTGTCGGTGGATTCGGTGGGGCTGTTTATCGTCGGGCTTGTTGCTGCATTTATCAGCGCGTTCGTCTGTATCCGATGGCTGTTGCGTTACGTCGCCACGCACGATTTCACGGCGTTCGCGTGGTATCGGATCGGCTTCGGGCTGCTGATTCTGATTGTCGGGTATAGCGGCGGACTGAGCTGGGCGGAGTGATCTGAAGGCTACGGATTCGAAGTCGGCAAACGCATACGAAACAGGCCGTTCCAACGTGGGTTGGAACGGCCTGTTTTGCTTTGGCTTAGCGACTAGTTCGCGGCCACTTTCAGCGGCGTTTGAACACCAGATCCCACACACCGTGGCCGAGTTTCAACCCGCGGCGCTCGAATTTCGTGACCGGACGATAGTCGGGACGCGGCGCGTAGCTCGTCCCGGCCGTGTTTTCCAGCGCGGGTTCCGCCGACAACACCTCGAGCATCTGTTCGGCATAGTTCTGCCAGTCAGTGGCGAGATGGATATAACCGCCCGGCTTGAGCCGCGACACGAGCAACGCAACGAATTTCGGCTGGATGAGCCGGCGTTTGTGGTGACGCGCCTTGTGCCACGGATCCGGGAAATAGATGTGGACGCCATCGAGGCTTCCCGCCGCGATCATCTGCTCCAGCACTTCCACGGCGTCGTGCTGAACAACGCGAATGTTTGTCAGCCCCTGTTCGCCGATCAGCTTCAGCAGCGCGCCCACGCCCGGCTCATGCACTTCGACGCCGAGAAAGTCATCGGCGGGGCGCGCCGATGCGATTTCCGCCGTTGTCGCCCCCATGCCGAAGCCGATTTCCAGCACGCGCGGCGCATCACGGCCGAACGCGGCGTCCCAGTCGAGCGGCTGCGGCGCGAACGGCACGACAAAGCGCGGTCCGAATTCATCGAGTGCGCGACGCTGTCCTGTCGATACCCGTCCAGCACGCGTCACGAAACTGCGAATCCGCCGATGACGAAGCGTGTCGGACGCGTTCGTGGCTTCGGCTTCGTCGGCTTCGTCGTGGTCGGGGGAGGGATCGTGGATCATCGGAAAGGACGGATTCGAGGGTTGAGCAGAGGCTTGAAACACACGCCGAGGGCAAATGACTGAAGCAAACCTGGCGCTGCTGTAAATCAAAAAGCCGCCTTCGAAGGCGGCTTTTTGTAAAACGAAAACTGGAGCGGGCGATGGGAATCGAACCCACGGCTCTAGCTTGGGAAGCTAGGGTATTACCATTATACGACGCCCGCAGAGACCGCGATTTTACGCGGAATACCCCCTTCACCGCAACACTTCACCCGTGATCGACGCGTATCAGACCCCGAACATGGTCATGCTCACGGCCAGCCGGGTCACGACCATCAACAGCACCTGCACGATCACGAACAACAGGATGGGCGACAAATCGATACCGCCCATACGCGGCAACACGCGCCGCAGCGGTTCGAGAAACGGCGCCGTGAGCTGATAAAGCAGCGGCATGGCGGGGGATTGCGGATTCAGCCACGACAGCAACGCCATCAGGATCGTCATCCAGATGATGAGATTCAGCGCCCATTTGATGACGGTGATCACCGCGACCACAAGCAGCGTGGGCAGCAGGGCCGCGAGGCCGGCGGGATCGACGCCCGCGAGCAAAACCATCAGGATCACGAACACTAGCGCAGCAAGAAAAGCCGCTACGATACTCGCCCAGTCGATGGTTTTCGCAGCCGGCAAGATCTTGCGCAGCGGCAAGACCAGCCAGTTCGTAGCTTGCATCACCGCGTTGGAAACGGGGTTGTACGGGGGCATGCGGACGACCTGCATCCAGGCACGCAGCAGCAGTGCGGCGCCGAACAGCGTAAAGAGGGTGTTGAGCAGAAAACGGGCGATCTCGCCGAACATCTCAAATCCTTTTCAAGGCAAAGGCGCGGCGCTCATGGCCGCGCGGGGTGAAACAAGGGTAAGTAGCAAGTAAAGCCGCCGCGGAAAACCGTTCGGCTTCAACCTTCAGCTACCGGCACGAACGTCGCTGATCTGTACGACGGGCGGACCGCCGTTGGGGTAGTAGTTCACTGCCGAGCAAGCTGGCTACCCAAGGCATATGGCTCTTGCAGCAGTAGTCGATATCGAAGCGCATTCTCGCGATGCGGATAAAAAAAGCTCACCTTGATCATTGTTCGTTCTCGTAGCTGGAATGGGTCGGCGTCGAGGGTGGCAGTCGAAGCCGGATCTTCGCGTATTCAATCAACGCGTGGATCCAGGTCTGAACCAGGTTCTGAACCGCGCTTTTGAGCGCTTTTTGCTGGCGACCGAACCCCTCGGCGGCTTTGCCACACTGGCGCGCCGGGCATCACGATAGCATGGCTTGGTGGCGGCTTGGGCAGGTTGCCGTACGCCCTGTGCCCAATGTGCTCATGCGGCCGGGCATGCTCGCGGGATCGGGGCTATCAATCGACATGCGGCGCGGCGCCGCTCAGTACCAGCTCGATAGCGTGTGACATTGCATCGAGCGTCTCTGCGGGCGGTGGCGACACGCGGCGTTTTGCCAGCGCGACCGCGCGCCGCGACATCAGTGCATAGAGCGCGGCATGGTCGCCGCCGAGGTTTTGCAGCAGCGCCAGTTGCTTCACGACAATACCCGCATCGCCACGCGACACCGGGCCGGCGAGCGCGCCCGGTAAACCCTTTTCACGCGCTGTTTCGATGGTGCCGGCGAGCATCGGCAGGACTGCGCGCAATGCGTCGTCCTCGTCGAAACCCAGTTTCTTCCAGAGCGTCACCGTCTCCGACAGCGAACACAGCGCAAAGCTGGCCGCGTAGTGCGCGGCGGCGTGGTAGAGCAGGCGGCCGCCCGGCGGAATGGATAGCGGATGGCAGCCGAGCGCCTGGGCTAGCGCGGTCAGCGTGTCGTGCAAGGGCCCGCTGGCTTCGATCGTGACCGAGCAGCCCGCAATGCGCGTCTGGTCGCTCGGCAGTCCGCCGAACAGGAACAACGGATGGAATCCGCCGATATCGGCACCCTGAGCCTGGGCCGGGGCGAGGACATCGACGGGCGTGGCGCCGCTGCAATGCACGACCGCCAGTGCGCTGTCGCGAGCGTGATCCAGCTGCAAAGCGTTCGCCGTCGCACCAATGGAGTCATCTGGAACTGTTAAAAATACGATATCGGCGTGTTGTGCGACCGCACTGGCATCTTCGGCGACGATACAGCCAGGCAATTCGCTCGCGAATTCGTACGCCGAGGCAGCCGAACGGCTTGCGATCGCGGTGACCGGATAACCCGCGCGCGACCAGACGGCTGCTAAACAGCGCGCGAGACGCCCAGCGCCGACGAACCCCAAACGGGGAGCCGTTGAAAAAGGCATGGTTTTTGCTCCATAGAAAATTCGGTGCTGCGCGGATTCACGCTCGCAACGCACGATGAAGTATCTCGCAGCGGTGCCGGCGCCATAAAAACGCGCCGCGGACCGCCGCCAACGGTTTTGCGAGGCTCGAGCAAACTTGCGATCGGGCCTGAACAGTCAGGGTTGGTCTTATTGGTCGATGAGTACCAGTGCTTGTTTTGCAACGTTTGGGGGTCGTCATGAGTATTTTTGCGTATCGGAAACACCTGCGTTTTCTCAGCCAGACGAATCGGCGTCAGTGGTGGGATCAGCGAAAACGGCTCACACCGAGAGTCAAAATCAGCGGGGCTTACGTGCCACCCAGCGTGACACGCGAATTCGCTTATGTGAAAGTGGGTTGAGCGTCTAACCGGCTGCTTGGCCAAGAAAGCAGCACCGTAGAAAGAGGCCCCGTTCGACGCTTATCTGTCGGCGGGGCCTTTCCTTTTTCCTCGCGCGAATGACAAAGTGTAATGATTCATTACTTTGGTGACATTCCGAATAGTGCCGCGCGCGGCAGGGGCACTTGACAGCTTTCTCAGCAACCCCTTAATCGGTCTCATAAAGCCTTCGCGCCAGCACCAGCGGGGCTGTCCGGCGGCTTGAAATTCGACAGATGAAACCCACTTTTAGGAGTGTACATATTGCAATTTGCAACAAATGCTTAAGGTGAGATTCAGGGTTTTTAGCTACATTGAAGTTATGTCGTTGCGGTAACCGGTCGTGTGTACAGGACCGCGGCGCGGAGAACAAAAGTGAAAAAGATCGTCCAGATTCTGGCTGCCGCCGCACTCGGCGTAGGCCTTGTGAGCGCCGCGCAGGCGCATGTTTCGGTGGGTATCGGCATCGGGGTGCCTTTCGCACCGGCTTATCCCGTCTATGCGGCACCGCCCCCGCCGGTGTATTACGCGCCGGGTCCGGTCGTGTATGCGCCGCCGCCTGTTGTCTATGGCCCGCCGGCCGTGGTGGTGGGCGGTTACGGCGGTTATTACGGCCATCCGTACTGGCGTGGTCACTACCATGGCGGTTATGGATACGGATATCACGGCGGTTACGACCGCGGCTGGCGTCGTTGAGGTTCGACGTTTGACCGGGTCGGTTACCTGACCATTGAGATTTGCTGAAAAACAGCGCAACGCGGGCATACGCCGGCGTTGCGCTGTTTTATTTTGCGCCAGGGTTCTGTAAGCGCGGCACTGACTCACCGGACGTCTTTGGCCATTTGACCAGAAAGCGCGACAAGCCCCGTCCTTCAGGGGCGAGGAGGATGTCAACGGCTTTCCAAACGATCCACGATGCTGGGACAATGGAGGTTCCTCAACCGCCGCCCTTGAGTTTCGATGTCAATCCTTCCTGCACCTACCTACGCGGACGTCGCCGACGCCGCCGAGCGCATCGCCGGCGCTGCACACCGCACGCCTGTATTGACTTCCCGCACCGCCGACGCGCTCACCGGCGCGAATCTGTTCTTCAAGTGTGAGAACTTCCAGCGCATGGGCGCGTTCAAGTTTCGCGGTGCTTTCAACGCGATCTCGCATTTCTCCGATACTCAGCGCCAGGCCGGCGTCCTGACTTATTCATCGGGCAATCATGCGCAGGCGATCGCGCTGTCGGCGCGCATCGCGGGCATCAAGGCGACGATCATCATGCCGCAGGATGCACCGGCCGCGAAAATGGAAGCCACGCGTGGCTATGGCGGCGAAGTGATCACTTACGACCGGTACACCGAGAATCGCGAGGAAATCGGCGCAAAGCTCGCGCAAGAGCGCGGCATGACGCTGATTCCACCCTACGACCATCCGCACGTGATCGCGGGGCAGGGAACGTCGGCGAAGGAGCTTATCGAGGAAACCGGGCCGCTAGATTATCTGTTCGTGTGTCTCGGTGGCGGAGGGTTGCTCGCCGGATGCGCGCTGGCGGCAGCCGAGCTGAGCCCGTCATGCACGGTGATCGGCGTGGAGCCGGAGGCGGGCAACGACGCCCAGCAATCGCTCGCACGCGGCGAGATCGTACATATCGAGGTGCCGCGCACGATCGCCGACGGCGCGGCGTCCACGCATGTGGGTGAATACAACTTTCCGATTCTGCAGCGCTACGTGGACCGGGTCGTCACCGTCAGCGACGACCAGCTCGTCACGACCATGAAGTTCTTCGCGGAGCGCATGAAGATGGTGGTCGAACCAACGGGATGTCTGGCTGCGGCAGCCGTACTGCAGAACATCGTGCCGGTGAAGGGCAAGCGCGTGGGCGTGCTGGTCAGCGGCGGCAACGTCGACATGGCGCGATACGCTCACTTCCTGGCGTGATCGTGTGGTGTCAAGGCGTGAGAGGCGTCAGAGCCTCGACGCGCCGTTCACGATCAGGTCGTGGTAGCCGTTGACGATCACGCTGTACGAGAAGCACGCGAACAGCACCGCCGATAAAACGTGACACGCGCGCAGCAACGCCGTCCCTGCGCGTTTGCGGCCGTGACTGGCGAGTGAGCAGATGAAGAGCGTCCAGCCGAGCCCGCCGCAAAAGAAGCCGACGAGGAACGCTGACGCGCTCGCCGGGCCTGTTGCGCCCGCTTTCGCGATCAGTGCGCCACCCACGGCGGCGAACCAGAGAATCGCGCTCGGCGAGGACACCGCCAGCAACATGCCGCGCATGAAACTGCGGAGGTGGGAGCGCCGTGGCGTGGCGAGATCGGCTTCGCCTTCCACCGGCGGCGCCGATGCCGGATAAAGCGCTTCTCGCGCCATTTTGAAGGTCAGGAACAGAAGTACGATTGCGCCGCCGATCCACACGACCCAGCGCACGGCGTCGAACTGGAGCAGCGCGGCCATGCCGGCGAGTGCAAGCGCGGCGTAGGCGAGATCGCCGAAACAGGTGCCGAGGCCGAGCATCATGCCGGGCTTGAATCCGTGGGAGAGCGTCAGTGAGATGATCGCGACGTTTGCGATACCAATATCGAGACACAGCGACAGCGACAGAAAAAACCCATCAGACAGCAATGGCAAAACGTGCATCCAGGCGTTCCTTCTTCTTTTTGTATTGAGCGAAGCCGGTAATCCGGCTTCGCGTTCTTCATCCCGCGACCACGCGCGGGGCAAGCGGCCGGCTGCTTGCGGGCTAAACGCGTTCGAGCGGGACAGACACAACCAACCGTCCCGTCTCGATGCCCATCGTGTTGCGCATCGGTGGATTTCGGTAGGCGGCGAGTTTCTCGCGCTGCGTTTCGTTGCCGATTGAGAGTTGCTCGAGCACGTGAGCCACGATCGCGTAGAGCACGGCCGTGTTGCCGTCTTCCACCTTGACCGCGATGCCGAGCGTCCCGTGCGTGCCGGTGGGTGTGCCAGAATTACGCACGCCGATCGCGTAACTCGCATCGGCGCCTACTTTGCCTACAAGTTCGCCATCGAAGGCGCGCATCAACGCGGTACAGAACCGGCCTTCGCCTGCCACGAGTTCCGGGTACGTCGTCATCGCGCGATAGATCCGGCCGAGGGCTTTCGAGCGCGGCGTGGTTTCAACCCCGGCGCCAACATCTGCCAGTTTCATAAACAGCCTCGCGAGCCGATCCAGCGGAAATGCGGGCGTAGGCAGATTGCAGCCGTCGATAGCCCATTGCACGCCGTTTTCCGGCAGATCGCAGAGTTCGGCAACGGTCCGTTTGACCCGAACCTGCAGCGGATGCTCAGGCAAGTGATAGTCGATAACCGCCGCGCCCAGAGCCTGCGCGCCCGCCAGCATGCCTGCGTGTTTGCCGGAGCAGTTGCTGCACACGCCGGTCGGCGTGAAATCGCGCTTGATCCATTCCTTCCAGACCGCGTCCGACAAAGGCGCGTGGCCGCCGCATCGAAGATCTGCCTCGGTGACTTGCGCCTTGGCCAGCATCGCGCGCGTACGCTCGATGTGGCGCGGCTCGCTGTTGTGGGAAGCGCACATCAGAGCGAGATCGGCGTCGTCGAAACCGAAACGTTCCAGCGCGCCCGTTTCCAGTACGGCGACCGCTTGCGCCGGTTTCGCTGCCGACCGCGCGAGCGTCATGCGCGCCGGATTGCCGAACGCGTACAACAACTGGCCTTCGGCATCGACGACCGCCACGTGTGCGGTATGCGTGTTTTCAACCAGATCCCCGCGATAAACCGTCGCCGCGACGTTCATGAGCGCGTCCCTCCCGAAAAGCCGATTTCGTCCCACAACGCGTCCACGCGCCGTTTCACCGCATCGTCCATCACGATCGGCCGGCCCCATTCGCGGTCCGTTTCGCCGGGCCATTTGTTGGTGGCGTCGAGTCCCATCTTCGACCCTAACCCCGCCTTCGGCGACGCGAAATCGAGATAGTCGATGGGTGTGTTATCGACGAGCACCGTATCGCGCGACGGATCGATGCGCGTAGTGATCGCCCAGATCACCTCCTTCCAGTCGCGGATGTTCACGTCGTCGTCCACCACGACGATGAACTTCGTATACATGAACTGTCGCAGGAAGCTCCAGACACCGAACATCACACGCTTCGCGTGACCCGGATAACTCTTCTTGATCTGCACAATCGCCATCCGGTAGCTGCAACCTTCGGGCGGCAAATAGAAGTCGGTGATCTCGGTGAACTGCTTTTGCAACAGCGGCACGAACACTTCGTTGAGCGCGACGCCGAGCACGGCCGGTTCGTCGGGCGGTTTGCCTGTATACGTAGAGTGATAGAGCGCGTCGCGGCGCATGGTGATCTTTTCGACCGTGAAGACCGGGAACCACTCTTGTTCGTTGTAGTAACCGGTGTGGTCGCCATACGGGCCTTCAAGCGCGTGCTCGTACTTCGCCGACGCGGTCTTCGATGGCCGCGGCGGAGCGCCGTCGGGCGCCGCTGGAACGGGGCCGTCCTGCGGATAAATGAAACCTTCGAGCACGATCTCGGCACGGGCCGGAACCTGCAATGTATCGACACCCGGCGTGAGGCACTTCGCCAATTCGGTCTTCGCGCCGCGCAACAAGCCCGCAAATTGATACTCGGAAAGCGAATCCGGTACCGGCGTCACAGCGCCAAGAATGGTTGCCGGATCGGCACCGAGCACCACGGCTACCGGATACGGCTTGCCCGGATTGGCAAGCGCGAACTCCCTGAAATCCAGTGCGCCGCCTCTGTGCGCGAGCCAGCGCATGATCAGTTTGTTGCGCCCGATCAATTGCTGCCGATAGATACCGAGATTCTGCCGCGTCTTGTTCGGGCCGCGCGTGACCGTGAGTCCCCATGTGATGAGCGGACCGGCATCTCCGGGCCAGCACGTCTGGATCGGCAGACGCGCAAGATCGACATCCGTGCCTTCCCACACGATTTCCTGGCAGGGCGGCGAACTGACGGTTTTCGGCGCCATGTCCCAGACGGCCTTAGCCAGCGACAGCAACTTGCCGGCGTCCCTCAGTCCCTTCGGCGGCTCGGGTTCCTTGAGCGCTGACAGCAACCGGCCGACGTCGCGTAGCGACTCGAGCGCGGCTTTATCGCTGAGAAGACTGGGGTCGGCCGCCGCTTGAGCTTCGGTCTCGATACCCATTCCGAGCGCCACGCGCCTCGGCGTACCGAACAGGTTGGCCAGCACGGGCATGGAGTGTCCCGTCGGCGCCTGGAAGAGCAAGGCAGGACCGCCCGAGCGCAACACGCGGTCGGAGAGTTCAGTCATTTCAAGGACGGGGGAAACCGGCTGACTGATGCGGCGCAATTCACCGAGCGTTTCGAGGCGCGTAGTGAAGTCGCGCAGGTCTTTGTATTTCATCGGCTAAAGGGAAGGGAGGCCTGCGGGGACGCGCGGTCTGCAGCAGAGGACGGCAGAAGCGACGGCTGATGTTACGGCTTAAGCACCTAATGAAGAGAAGAACCTGCGCGCGCGGGCGATTGTCGATTTTACCTGCGTGGATGTCGGTGCGACATAGTACATATCGGCACAATTCGGATGTTTCCGCTGGAAAGTGGCTTGGCAGGCCGCTCTAGCCCTCCTGAACAGTGTTCATAATTACCAGAAGTCATAGCTTTTACAATTACCAGCATTGACGGATCATTTGAGCCTGCTAGAATCCTTTGGCATTGACAACACCAATTGAAACTTTTTACCACTGCCACAGGTCTTTTGAAACGACGCTATGCGTCACCTGCGCCGGATAGTCCGGTGAATCGAGGCTTTGGTTTTCTTGCCGGCGCTCTTCTTCGCCGGTTTTTCGCGTGGTGACCTTGTGCGCGCCCCAGCATGTCTTTCGTGCTGCGCGCACCCGGAAACGAAATGTTCCGGTCAGGTTTCCCCAACGGTTTGTGCCGTTTTCCCGATACCGCTCGTGGCTAACCCAGGGCTGGCGGTGTCGATTTCTGCGTGATGGACCGGTTTTTGAGGTTTTTCGTCTGCAGAAATCATGCAATTTGGGAGATCTATCCAATGAATGCTTGGTTGTCGTGGCGTCCTGACGCTCGCCTTGCGCCTTATCTGCGCGCAGTGCTGCGTCGCGCCAAACACATGAGTCTTACGGTTTTCTGTCTGGTTGGTTGCGCGGCCGTTGCTACCGCGCTGGCACTCTGGCTCCTTCCAGCATGGCGCGGCTCCTTCGCCGCCAAGCTGATGCCCCTCGTGTCCGCTGCCGTGCAAGCTGGACCGGCCCGGTTGCTCTCCGGTCAACCCCTGCCACCCTTCGCGATCGGTCATCGGCGTGAAGAGGAGCTACGTAACGGCGAGACGACGTCGCTCGGCGCCGCTGCCAGCGACGACGATAGCACCCGTAAGCTTACTGGCGGCCTGAGTCTCGCCGTGTCGCCGAATGGACTCGATCCCCGCACGTTGCCGACCGTTTCGACGCTCGCCAGCGCAATTTCCTCGCAGCGCGTAGTCGCCGATGCACGCGACGATCGCGTGCTGGTGTCGGATCGCGAGCAAAACCTGGTGGCGAACTTCATCTCGCGGCGTTATCACGTGGCGCAGGAGCCGGTCAGCGAACTGGTGAGAGCGGCNTTCGATACCGGCCGTGAAGTCGGCCTCGATCCGCTGTTGCTGCTGTCCGTGATGGCGATCGAGTCGGGTTTCAATCCGTATGCTGAAAGCGGTGTTGGTGCGCAAGGATTGATGCAGGTGATGTCGAAGGTTCACTCCGACAAATTCCAGTACTTCGGCGGTTCGCACGCAGCGCTTGAGCCGCTCGCGAACATCAAGGTCGGTGCGCTGGTGCTGAAGGATTGCATCGCGCGTGGTGGTTCGGTGGCGGGCGGATTGCGCTTCTACGTGGGTTCGACGGCACCGGACGACGGTGGTTACGGCGCGAAGGTGCTGGCTGAACGTGCACGCTTGCGTGACGTGGCGCGCGGCCGCAATGTGCCGATCAACACGCCGCAAGCGCCGGCACAGCCTGCGCCCAAGCAGGTGGTGGCGTCGGCTTCCCCGTCGTCGAGCTCGGGATCGGGCGAAAAGCGCGTGCATGTGACGCTTGACGGCGCCCCGGCGATTACCGCGCCGGCCGCCAAGTCGTCCGCGCCGCAAGCCAGCGACCATAACGACACGGCCGATGCGGACGCGCAAGCGAAGCACGTAGCCTCGGCCGCGGAATTTGGTGCTTGATTTGATGACGAAGTAGGGCGCCCGGGCTGTTGATCGCAGGCCCGGCAAGACTAAAAACTAAAAGGCCGTTCCAACTCGCGTTGGAACGGCCTTTTAGTTTCTACTTTCCTGAGATTGTGGGCTGCTGCTCAAACCCGAAACAGCGTTCCCAGCCGTTGCACGGCCTCCTCAAGCTGCGAGTACGCGGTTGCATAAGACAGCCGGATATAGTCCTGCGGCGCATGGAAGCCGAAATCGTTGCCGGGCACCAGCACGACACCGGCGTCGTGCAGCATCGAGCGGGTTAGCGCGCTGCTATCGCCGGCAGCCGGATGCGCGACGTGCCGCGTATCGGCGTAAACGTAGAACGCACCGTCCGGCACGACCGGCACTTCAAAACCGAGCGAACGCAGCGCCGGTACGATGAAATCCCGCCTGCGCCCGAATTCCAGACGTCGCGATTCGTAAATCGCAAGCGTAGCCGGCTCAAAACACGCCAGTGCCGCATGTTGCGCGAGCGCCGACGCGCAGATGAAGAGGTTCTGCGAGAGTTTCTCCATTGTGGCGACCATCGCTGGCGGCACGACGAGCCAGCCGAGCCGCCAGCCGGTCATGTTGAAGTACTTCGAGAAACTGTTCACCGTGACCACGTCGTCGCCCAGCGACAGCGCCGACACCGGCTTTGCGTCGTAGCTCAAGCCCTGATAAATCTCGTCGACGATCGTAAAACCGCCATGCGCGCGTACCACATCGACAATCCTTGCCAGTTCGTCCGGTTCGATGGACGTGCCTGTCGGATTGGACGGCGAGGCGAGCAGCACGCCACGCGTAGCGGGCGTCCAGTGCGCTTCGACCTGGGCGGCCGTCAACTGGAACCGCTCGGCCGGACCGCTTGGTATCAGGACCGGACGGCCGTCGGTGGCGGCTACGAAATGGCGATTGCACGGATAACACGGGTCGGGCATCAGCACTTCGTCGTCGCGATCGACCAGCGCGGTGCATGCCAGCAGCAACGCCGCCGATGCGCCCGCCGTCACCACGATGCGCGCAGGATCGATATCGAGCCCGAACGTGTCGCGATAATGGCCGGAAATCGCCTCGCGCAACGACGCCAGTCCGAGCGCGTTCGTGTATTGCGTGACGCCACGGCGCAGGGCGTCCGTGGCAGCTGCGATCACCGGTTCCGGCGCCGTGAAATCCGGTTCGCCGATACCCATGTGGATGATGTTGCGGCCCGCGCGCTCGAGCGCCTGCGCTTCTTTCGCCAGTTCCATCACGTAGAACGGCTCGATGGCGTCGACGCGGGCGGCGTACCGAATAGCGCTGTCCAACGGTTCTTTAGCGAAGTTCATGGCAAATTGAATTAGCTGCGTTGCCCGCGGCTTTGCGCTTCCGTCGGCCGCAATTGAACGGCGAGTTTATCCAGCACGCCGTTCACATACTTATAACCATCGGAGCCGCCAAACGTCTTCGTCAGTTCAACCGCTTCATTAATGACCACGCGATACGGAATGTCCAGGTGATGCTTGAACTCGAACGCGGCGACCATCAGCACCGCACGTTCGACCGGCGAAAGCTGGTCGAGCGGGCGGTCGAGGCAGGGCTGCAACTCGGCGGAAATGGTGTCCGCTTCCTTGATCACGCCGTGCAGGATCGCGTCCAGATGCTCCTGGTCGGCTTTATCGAAGCCTTGCGCGCCGCGCAACTGCGCGTCGATCTCGCCGCCGGGCGAGCCCGACAGCAACCATTGATAAAGCCCTTGTGTCGCGAGTTCGCGCGAGCGTCGTCGAGCGCTTTTCATGCGCGGTCCTCGTCGTCTTCGTCTTCATCGTCGCCGCCGAGCTGTTCCAGCGCGACCGACAAGTTCGCCATTTCCACGGCCACGCGCGCTGCGTCGCGGCCTTTTTCCGTCATGCGGGCAACGGCTTGCTCGTCGTTTTCGGTGGTCAGCACGGCATTCGCGACCGGTGTGCCGAAGTCGAGCGCGATACGGGAAATGCCCGCGCCGCTTTCATTCGATACCAGCTCGAAGTGGTACGTTTCGCCGCGAATCACCGCGCCGAGTGCGATCAGTGCATCGAATTGGCCCGATTCGGCCAGCTTTTGCAGCGCCAGTGGAATTTCGAGTGCGCCCGGCACGGTGACGAGCAGCACGTCTTGACCGATTACGCCGAGCCGTTCGAGTTCTTCGGTGCAGGCGTCCACGAGGCCGTTGCAGACCGGCTCATTGAAGCGAGATTGCACGATGCCGATGCGCAGTCCGTCGCCGTCGAGGTTCGGTTGATATTGTCCGATTTCCATTATTTATCCGTTTTCAGTGTGGTGCGGTGTGGTGGTGAGCGCCGGTCAGACCGAGCGCAAATGGGCGATGGAAGCGGGATCGGCCGACTCCGTAGAGGCCGTGGCGGGGCAGCCCGGCATGGGAATGAACCCCGTCACTTCGAGGCCGTAACCCGACATGCTGCCCAGCTTCCGGGGGTTCGACAGCACTTGCATCTTGCCCACGCCCAGTTCACGCAGGATCTGGGCACCGATGCCGTAGGTCTTGAAATCGACCGGGCGGCGCTTGAGTTCGGCCGCTTTGTCCTCGCGCTCGAACGCCTGGAATACATCGACGAGATGTTCTTTCGTATCACCACAATTGAGCAACACGATCGCGCCCAGATCGCGCGAGGCGATTTCCTTCATGGCGGCGTCGAGCGTCCAGGAGTGCGTGGACGAGTCCACTTCGAGCAGGTCCAGCACCGACAGCGGTTCATGCACGCGCACCGGCGTTTCGCGTTCCGGCGACGGTTGCCCGCGCACCAGCGCGATATGCGGCGAACCGCTCGGCTGGTCGCGATACAGCACAGCGCGAAACGCGCCATGCGCCGTCTGCATGGTGCGTTCAGCGACGCGCTCGACAATTGATTCCGTGCGCGAGCGGTAATGAATAAGGTCGGCGATCGTGCCGATCTTGATGCCATGCAACTGGGCAAATTCGATCAGATCGGGCAGCCGGGCCATTTCGCCGTCGTCGCGAATCACTTCGCAGATCACCGACGCCGGCGTCAAACCCGCCATTGCGGTGAGGTCGCAGCCCGCTTCCGTGTGTCCTGCGCGCACCAGCACGCCGCCCGGTTGCGCCATGATCGGAAAGACGTGGCCCGGTTGGACGATATGCTCAGCTTTTGCGTCATGCGCCACGGCCGCCTGAATGGTGCGGGCACGGTCCGCAGCCGAGATGCCGGTGGTCACGCCCTCGGCGGCCTCGATGCTGATCGTGAATGCCGTGCCGTACTGCGTGCCGTTTCGCTGCGTCATCAGCGGCAGGTTCAACTGGCGGCAGCGGTCCGGCGTAAGCGTGAGGCAGATCAGTCCACGGCCGTAGCGCGCCATGAAATTGATCGCTTCCGGCGTCACGAAGTCGGCGGCGATGACGAGATCGCCCTCGTTTTCGCGGTCTTCTTCGTCAACGAGGATCACCATCCGGCCGGCTTTCAGCTCGGCGATGATCTCTGGGGTGGAGGCGAGCGTCATTGCAGTGGTCGTCCGGTGCGGGAAAGGGCGTATTTTACGCCACCGCTGATGGCAAGTCGCTGGATTTGCCGGTTTTGGACGGGGCGTTAGGCCATCCGGCCGGGTATTGGCGAGATAAAACGGAGCAACTGCCCAAAGCCGGCCGTCAGACGGAAGGGTTTGTGGCCGCCGCTCCCGACACGCTCAAAATCCGCTCCACATATCGCGCGATCAAATCAATCTCCAGATTGACCTTCGAGCCGGCCTTCAAATGCCGCAAGGTCGTCACTTCCACCGTATGCGGGATCAGGTTGATCGAAAACTCGCAGCCGTCCGGCCGGTCGTTCACGCTATTTACCGTCAGGCTCACCCCGTTCACGGTCACCGAGCCTTTATAAGCCAGATATTTACCGATATCGCGCGAGGCGAGAATCCGCAGTTCATGCGATTCGCCGACCGGCGCGAAGTGCGTCACTTCGCCCAAGCCATCCACATGTCCCGATACCAAGTGTCCGCCCAGCCGGTCATGCGCGCGCAGCGCTTTTTCGAGATTTACATCGCCGGGATCGGCCAGGCCAGCCGTCTTGTTAAGGCTCTCGCGCGAGACATCGACGGCAAAAGAAGTGGCCGACTTCTCGATCACGGTCATGCACGCGCCCTGGATGGAGATGCTGTCGCCGAGCTCGACGTCCGCGAGATCCAGCCCGCCCGACGCCACCGAAAGGCGTACGCCGGCATCGGCATCCGTGGCTGAACCCAGCGGCGTAACCGCTTCGATGCGGCCGACCGCCGCGACAATTCCTGTGAACATCGTCGAGATTCCTTGGCTTTTGCGTTAGATGAGGGGTTTTGCGTCCGCTCGCGCATCCGTCTTCACTACGGCGAAGCGCGCCAGAATTCGGAGGTCGTCGCCCATCCGGTCAATGCGATGAAACCGCAGATGCGACCGGGCATCGAGTGTATCGGGTGGCGTGAAATCGAACATGCCCGGTGCGTTGCCCAGCAAACTCGGGGCAAGATACACCAGCAATTCGTCGACACATCCTTCGCGCAGCAACGAGCCATTCAGCTTGTGGCCGGCTTCCACGTGCAGTTCGTTGATGCCGCGATCGGCGAGAATGCCGAGCATCGCGGGCAGATCGACCTTGCCGTGTTCATTCGTCAACGGCGTGAATTCGATGCCGCGTTCACGCAGCGCCTCGGCTTTCGCGGGGTCGGGTTGGTCGCCGCAGAACACCCACGGCGGTGCGCCCTCCAGAATCCTGGCAGTAAGCGGTACGTCCAGACGGCTGTCGACCAGCACGCGTTGCGGCTGACGCGGCGTCTCGACGGCGCGCACGGTGAGTAGCGGATCATCCTCGCGCACCGTGCCAATGCCCGTCAAGATCGCGCACGCCCGCGCGCGCCATGCATGACCGTCGGCACGGGCCGCTTCGCCGGTGATCCACTGGCTTTCACCGCTTGGCAAACCCGTACGGCCATCCAGCGTGGCCGCGACCTTCATGCGCACCCACGGACGGCGGCGCGTCATGCGCGACACAAAGCCGATGTTCATCTCGTGCGCCTCGTTGGCCAGAAGGCCGCAGCGCACATCGATGCCAGCATCGCGGAGAATCGCCAATCCGCGTCCCGATACGGCCGGATTCGGATCTTCCATCGCGGCAATGACTTTGGCGACCCGCGCGTCGATCAACGCGTGCACACAGGGCGGGGTGCGGCCGAAATGGCTGCATGGTTCAAGCGTCACGTAGGCGGTCGCGCCGCGCGGATCGTGACCGCGCGCCCGCGCGTCTTTCAACGCGCGAACTTCGGCATGATCCTGGCCGGCCGGCTGCGTGAAACCTTCGCCAATAACTTCACCATCCTTCACCAGTACGCAGCCGACGCGCGGATTCGGCGTCGTCGTGTACATGCCGCGCGCGGCCAGCGCCAGCGCGCGCTCCATGTGCGAGAAATCGGTCTGCGAGAACATGGCGGCGGCTCTAGACGGCGAGGCGGGCGAAGGCGCCGCGAGCGGCGTCGAGCGTCGCGTCGATGACGGCGTCGTCGTGGGCGATCGAGACGAATCCCGCTTCATACGCCGATGGCGCGAAGTAGACGCCGGCATCGAGCATCGCGTGGAAAAACGCGTTGAAGCGCTTCGTGTCGCCTTGCGTGACTTCAGCGAAGCTCGCCGGGATGCGCTCGGCGAAATAGAGGCCGAACATGCCGCCGATGGCGTCCGCCGAGAAGGGCACCTTGGCTTCCTTTGCGACCGATGAGAGGCCGTCGGCGAGGCGGCGGGTTTGCCTGGTCAGCGTTTCGTAGAAGCCCGGCGCCTGGATCAGTTGCAAGGTCTTCAGCCCGGCCGCGACCGCGATCGGATTTCCCGACAACGTCCCTGCCTGGTACACGCCGCCGAGCGGCGCGAGATGGGCCATGATGTCCCGACGCCCGCCGAACGCGGCCGCCGGCATGCCGCCGCCGATCACCTTGCCGAGACACGTCAGGTCCGGCTTGATGCCATAGACCTGCTGCGCGCCACCGAGCGCCACGCGAAAGCCGCACATCACTTCATCGAAGATCAGCACTGAATCGTACTCGTCGCAGCGCTCGCGCAAGGCCTTCAGGAATTCGGGCGTGGCTTTCACGAGGTTCATATTGCCCGCGACCGGCTCCACGATCACCGACGCGATTTCCGCGCCGAATGCGGCAAACGCTTCGTTGAGCTGCTCCACGTTGTTGTATTCGAGGACGGTCGTGTGCTTGGCGATATCGGCGGGAACGCCTGCCGACGTGGGGTTGCCGAACGTCAGCAAACCCGATCCCGCTTTCACGAGCAGGCTGTCGGCGTGGCCGTGATAACAGCCCTCGAATTTCACGATCCGATCACGCTTCGTGAACCCGCGCGCAAGCCGCAGCGCGCTCATGGTCGCTTCCGTGCCGCTGGACACCATGCGAACCTGTTCTATCGAGGGCACTAGTTTGCAGATTTCTTCCGCAATCTCGATTTCGGCCTCGGTCGGCGCGCCGAACGAAAACCCGTTCACGAGCACGCGCTGCACGGCGTCGAGCACTTCGGGATGGACGTGGCCGAGGATCATCGGCCCCCAGGAACCGATGTAGTCGATGTACTGCTTGCCATCGGCGTCCCAGAAATACGGACCTTGCGCGCGTTCGATGAACCGCGGCGTGCCGCCGACCGAGCGAAACGCGCGCACCGGCGAGTTCACGCCGCCGGGGATGGTTTTCTGGGCGCGTTCGAAGAGAGCTTCGTTTCTGGACATGAATGGACCTGCGCTGGATGACGGGTTCTGCGGAGAAGGGCTGCGGTCGCCGGCTTCGACAAGCCTCGATCAGCGCCGGAAATTCAGTTCGGCGCGTCGGCGCGGCTGCAGGAAATCAAGATGAAATTGTACCGGAGTCGTCCGGATCGAGTCCGTGATGCTGGGCTCCGGCGCCACATTTGAAAGCACTTAAGCAAGGCCGATGAAACCGGGGCGCGTACAATGCACACTGTTTTAAGGCTTTGTTTAAGCCCTTCGTTTGCACGCCGGACGTTGCCGTTGCGAGGTTTTTCGCACTCGTTTCGTGTTCGTTTCGCCACTCACCAGTACCGAAAACTGCGCTTTTTCCTCAAGCTCCCTTTCGCCTCTCATGCCCGAAATCATCAAGCGCCGTGCCGATCGCCGACTGATCCTGTTGCTCGGCGCACTGGCGGCGTGCGGTCCGCTTTCCATCGACATGTATCTGCCAAGCCTGCCGTCTCTCGCCGCCGCGTTCGGCACGACCGCGGCCGCTGCGCAGATCACGCTGACCAGTTTCATGCTCGGTTTTTCGCTCGGCATGCTCGTGTACGGTCCGCTCTCCGATGCCTACGGCCGCCGGCCGGTGCTGCTCGGCGGCATTGTGCTTTACACGCTGGCGAGCGTCGGGTGCGCGCTGTCGTTTTCCATCGATTCGCTGGTCGTCTTGCGCTTTCTCCAAGCGCTCGGCGCGGGCTCGGCGTCGGTGCTGGCGCGGGCGATTGCACGCGATGCCCATGCGCCGTCCGACGCGGCTCGTGTGCTGTCGATGCTCGCCATCGTCACATCGATCGGGCCGCTGCTCGCACCGTTGATCGGCGGGCAATTGCTGCTGCTCGGCGGCTGGCGCGCGGTGTTCGTCACGTTGACGCTGTTCGGCACGCTCTGCGCAGTGGCCACGTATTTGCGCGTGCCGGAAACCTGGCCGCGCGAGAAACGTGCGACTTCGGCGCTCGGGCGCTCGTTTGCCGCGTACGGCCGACTTCTCACCGATCCCGTCACGTGGGGCCACGTGTTATGCGGCGGGATGGCGTTCGCTTCGATGTTCGCGTACATCACCGCGACACCGTTTGTGTATATCGACTACTTTCATGTGAAGCCGCAGCACTACGGGTTTTTCTTCGGGCTCAACATCATCGGGATCATCGGCTGGAACGTCGTGAACACGCGGCTGGTCGGGCCGCTCGGATCGCTGAAACTGATCTCGATTGCATCGTTTGTCAGCGTGATCGCGGCGCTGGCGACGGCGTTTGTGTGCATCACCGGTTTGGGCGGATTGTGGTCGATCGTCTTCTGTTTGTTCTTCGTGGTCGGCGTGGTGGGGCTGCTATCGGCGAACTGTACGACGGACCTGATGCATCGCTATCCGCACAACGCGGGCGCGGCGGCCGCGGTGTTCGGCGCGGTGCAATTGGCGCTCGGCGCGTTGGCGAGTCTCGCGGTGGGGATGCTGCACGATGGCACGCCGAAGGGGATGGGGATCGTGATCGCGGTGACGGGCGTGTTGACGTTCGTCGGGCGTACGCTGGTGCTGCGCTGGCACGGGACGCCGGTGAGGGCAAGTCGCGCGGGGTGATTTATTCAGCCCGCGCCCAGCTATCCATCACTCGCCGCCGACCATCCGCTGCAAGAACGTGAACGCCGTTGCTTCCACCCGCGCGATGCTTTCCGCCTCAACGCCCGCGCCGTGACCGCCGTCGCGGTTCTCCAGATACCACACCCGTTCGTGTCCGAGCGCCTGCATCCGTGCCGCCATCTTGCGGGCGTGGGCAGGGTGCACGCGGTCATCGGTTGCCGATGACGTGAACAGTGCCGGTGGATAAACCACGTCGGCCTTCACGTTCTGATACGGTGAATAGGTCATCAGGAAGCGCAGGTCGCCGGCATCGTCGGGGTCACCGTATTCATCGATCCACGAAGCCCCTTGCAGCAGCAAATGAAAGCGCGCCATATCGAGCAGTGGCACTTCCGACAGCACCGCGCCGAATAATTCCGGCCGCTGGACCAGCATGACGCCGGTAAGCAATCCGCCATTGCTGCCGCCACGAATGGCGAGTCGTTTCGATGTCGTCACGCCCGATGCCACCAGCGCTTCAGCAACCGCGATGAAGTCATCGAAGGCGACCTGACGCTTCTCTTGCTGGGCCGCCTGATGCCATTCCGGCCCGAATTCGCCACCGCCGCGAATGTTTGCGACGGCGTACAACCCGCCGCGTTCGAGCCATGCGATGCCGGTGGTTGCGTCGTAATGCGGGTCGAGCGCGACTTCGAAACCGCCATAGCCGTAGAGCAGGCAGGGCGCGGTTTCCTGACCTTTTACGTTCGCTTCCCGGCCGATCAGCCAGTAGGGAATGTCGACGCCATCGGATGAGCTCGCGTGACGGCGCTCAGCGATAAGACCGGTCGCATCGAATTGAGCCGGAAGGCGGGCAAGAAGCTGCCATTCGCTTTCTGGCCGCGCGAGATCGGCGTAATACAGCGATGGCGGCGTGAGGAAATGTTCGACGTGAACGAGCACGGTGTCGTCGCGTTCGCTATCGATGGAGTCTACATACGACTGGCTCGCTGCAGGCAACGCGAAGTCGCGGCGGATCCAGTCGCCTTTCAGTTCAGCGGGCGGCGCGAACAGCACGACGCGCGGCGACCCATCATCCATCTGCGATACAACCAGCCAGTGCTTCGTGAAGTCGATATCGGCGAGGACGTTGCGGCCCGATGGTGTGAACAGCACGGTGAAATTGCGTGCGCCTTCCAGGAAGGCATCGCGGCGAATGACTAGCAGCGAACCGCTCGCGTAGGTCGTTGCGCCCGCTTCGTAGGATTCCCGCGGTGTAACAAACAGCCAGCCGTTCCAATGCTCCAGTTCTGCGTGCAGCGGGACATCGTATTGCTGCCACTCGCCGGTTGTTTCATCGAGCCAGTATTGAAGCGTCTCGAAGAACGATGTCGCGCGTGAGGCGAGATGCAGGTTCTCGAGTTGATCGTAGTCCACGCCCGCCGACACATCGCGACGCTTGCCTTCGAAGACGATGGGGGCGTCGGCGAGCGGCGTACCGCGCTTCCATTTGCGCGCTTGACGCGGGAAGCCTGAGGTTGTCAGAGCAGGTTTCTTGTTGTGCGCGCTATCGTCCCAGCCGACATACACCGTATCGCGATCGATCCACGAGATGCCATGCTTGCCGACATCGGGCAGCGTGAACCCATTTGCAATGAACGTACGCGATTCGATATCGAACTCGCGGACCATGCACGCGTCCGAGCCTCCCGGCGACAAGCTCACCAACGCCCGGTCCCAGGTCGGGTAGAGCATGTCGAAGTCATGGAGCGCCCAGCGGATTGCTTCCTCTTCTTCGCTGTTGTTCGTGGGTGCGTTGTTCAAGTCGAGCGCGTCGACGTCGAGGATGATCTGCCACTCCGGCTTACCCGCGAGCCATGCGGTCCACGGCGTACGGCGCACGATGCCCAATGGATTCTGCTCATCCTGCCACGTGTTGTAGCCCCAATCGCCATAACGCGAGCAGGACACGATGCGCTCCTGCGAGGTGTAGGCCTTCGCCAGCCTTTTCGTGAGTTTGTCGGTGTCCTGGGCCTTGCCGAAGGCATCGGTCGTGCGTGCGTTCTGCGCGCTGACCCAAGCATCGACGCGCGGGTCATCAAGTGCTTCCAGTTCGATGAATGGATCGATGCCATCGGCAATGCGCCATTCGAGTTCGGGATGCTGGCTGAGGAAAGAATCTGTCATCGTTTTAAGCAGAGCCTGCAAGGTAGTTGCGGACGAGCGCGGGCAGGCGGCGGCCGGTTTGTTCAGGAATTCGGAAGGGGAATTGTGCCTTAGTGCGGGGGAGCGTTCGCCGCAAATGAAAAAACCGCGCAGCCCTTTCGGTCTGCGCGGCTTCCACTAACTTCGTAACAACCCTCAAGCCAACCGTTCTTCCGTCTTCGAATCGAACAACACCGCCTTGGACACATCGAACAACAGCGTCATATTCGTCAGCGGTTGCGGGTTCGACGCCGGGTGCACGCGGCTCACCACGCGCTTGCCGTTAACCTGCGTGAACACCAAGGTGTCCGGCCCGGTCGGTTCGATCACATCGATCTTCACTTCAATCGGCTGCAACCTTGCATCTTCAACGTTGTGCGCACTACGCGCATCGGTAATCCGCTCCGGACGCAAACCAAGAATCACGTTCTGCCCGATCTTGCCGCGCACCGCAGCGGCATCGAACGGCAGATTCAGTACGGTACGCGACACGCCCGTATCGACCTCAAGCCCGATACCCGAGCCAGCCTCGACCAGCTTTCCATCGATGAAATTCATCGGCGGCGCGCCAATGAAACCCGCCACGAACAAGTTCGCCGGCGAATCATAGATGTCCTGCGGCGCGCCGAACTGCTGCACCACACCGTCCTTCATCACCGCGATCCGGTCGCCGAGCGTCATCGCTTCAATCTGGTCGTGCGTCACGTACACAATCGTCGTACCAAGGCGCTGATGCAGCAGCTTGATCTCCGAACGCATCTCGATCCGCAGCTTCGCATCGAGATTCGACAACGGCTCGTCGAACAGGAACATCACCGGATCGCGAGCCAGCGCACGGCCCATTGCGACACGCTGACGCTGACCGCCCGACAACTGCCCTGGCTTGCGGTCCAGCAAATGCTGGATCTGCAGCGTATCCGACACTCGCGTCACGATCGCCTTCTGCTCGTCCTTCGGCACCTTGCGAATGTTCAGCCCGAACGAGATGTTCTCGCGCACGGTCATCGACGGATACAGCGCGTACGACTGGAACACCATCGCAATGTCGCGATCCTTCGGCGAGAGGTTATTCACCGTCTTGCCGTCGATCATGATGTCGCCCTTGGTGACCGTTTCCAGCCCGGCGATCATATTGAGCAACGTGGATTTCCCACAGCCCGAACCGCCGACGAGGATCAGGAACTGACCATCGTCGATATCGATGTTCACACCCTTCAGAACGGGGACGCCGTTCGCATAAGTCTTGTACACGTCACGGATTGAAAGGCTTGCCATGCTATGAATCCTTTAATGTCTCTGCGCTGAGCATCTTCGTCCGCGCATCAGTTGATCTTCTACCGCGGGCGCCAGCCATTGAATAAGAGGCGCCCTGCGGAAATCAGCCCTTCACCGCGCCCGCTGTCAGGCCGCGCACGAAGAACCGGCCGGCGACCATGTAGACAAGCAGGGTGGGCAGGGCGGCAATGATCGCAGCAGCCATGTCGACGTTGTATTCCTTCACGCCCGTCGATGTGTTGACCAGGTTGTTCAGCGCGACGGTGATCGGCATTGAATCGACGCCGGAGAACACGATACCGAACAGGAAGTCGTTCCAGATCTGCGTGAATTGCCAGATCAGGCACACCATGAAAATAGGCAGCGATACCGGCAGCAGGATCTTCGTGAAAATGGTGAAGAAACCCGCACCGTCAATACGCGCCGCCTTCACCAGTTCCGCCGGAATGCTCACGTAGAAATTGCGGAAGAACATGGTGGTGAACGCAATACCGTAGACCACGTGCACGAGCACAAGACCGGTCGTGGTGTTAGCGAGCCCCAGCATGCCTTGCAAACGCGCCATCGGCAGAAGGATGGCCTGGAAGGGGATGAAACAACCCACCAGCAACATCGTGAACACCGCGTCGGCGCCGCGGAAGCGCCAGTGCGTGAGCACGTAACCGTTGAACGCGCCGACTATCGACGAGATCAGCACGGCCGGGATCACCATGCGCACGGAGTTCATGAAGAACGGTTCCATGCCGTCGCAGCGCACGCCGGTACACGATTGCGACCACGCCTTGACCCACGGCGCGAACGTGAATGTGGTCGGCGGCGTGAGCAGGTTGCCGGAGCGCAACTGGTCGAGNTCCTTGAAGGACGTCGAGAGCATCACGTAGATCGGGAACAGGAAGTACAGGGCAAACAGGACCAGTGCCGCATAGACGACGGCGCGGCTGATCGTCATCTTAGATTCCATTGCGCGTGCTCCTCGATTCCAGATACATGAGCGGCACGAGCACGGCGACGACGGTGGCGAGCATCATCATCGACGAAGCGGCGCCCAGGCCCAGTTGTCCTCGGTTGAACGAAAACGTGTACATGAACATGGCCGGCAACGATGACGACGTACCCGGACCGCCCGCGGTCAACGCAACCACGAGGTCGAAGGTCTTGATGGTGATGTGGCAGAGAATCAGGAGCACGGAGAAGAACACCGGACGCATGCTGGGGATCACGATCTGGCGATAAATCCGCGGCAACGAAGCGCCGTCCATCTGCGCGGCCTTGAAGATTTCCGCGTCCACGCCGCGCAAACCGGCGAGGAACAAGGCCATGACGAAACCGGTGGATTGCCACACGGCCGCGATCACCACGCAGAAGATCGCCTTGTCGGGGTTACCGAGCCAGTCGAACGAAAAGCTCGTCCAGCCCCAGTCGTGGAATATCTTCTCTAGTCCCAGGCCGGGGTTCAGGATCCATTGCCACGCCGTACCCGTCACGATGAACGACAGCGCCATCGGATAGAGAAAGATCGCGCGCAACGCACCTTCATTGCGGATCTTCTGATCGAGCAGGATGGCCAGGAACAGGCCGAGCCCGACGCAGATCGCTATGAACGGAATGCCAAACCAGCCGAGATTCGCGGCGGACGTCCACCAGACGTCGTTTGAGAACAGCTCGGTGTAGCGCTGGAAGCCAGTGAATTCGTAGCGCGGCATCAATCGCGAATTGGTCAGCGAGAGATAACCGGTGATCAAAATAAAGCCGTACACGAACACGAGCGCAATCAGCACGCTAGGCGCGAGTACCAGCTTAGGAATGTACGTATCGGCAAGCGCCGCCAGAGGCGACGTGCGGCGGGGCGGGGTGCGCGAAGTCTTGCTCGCGATACCGCTAGGGGAGGCAGCCACTTCTCGACTCCTGAAAATTTGCCGGCAAGAGTCTCAGGCCGGAACAGGGATACAGCGGTTTTTACTTACAACAAACCTGGGTTCGGGCGCGTTCCAGCGAAGCCGGAACACGCCCGATTACGACCTGAAACGCTTACTTCGCTTACTTCGTCTTAGCGGCATTCGCGAGAGCAGCAACGGCGCTCTTCGAATCCTGCGTCGAGTTCATGAACTTCGTCACGACGTCGGTAATGGCGCCCGCCGTTGCGTCGCCTTGCGCCATGCCGTGAGCCAGCGACGGCACATAACCACCCGACTTGATCGCGGTCTGTTCATCGGCGTACGACTTCTTCGCGCAATCGTCGAACTTGGCCATCGACACGCCCAGGCGAACCGGGATCGAACCCTTGTTCAGGCTGAATTGCTCCTGGAAGTCAGGCGTCATGATGGTCTTGGCCAGTGCCAGTTGACCCGGCGAGGCTTCCTTCGCACCCTTCTGCTGGAAGAACACGAACGAGTCGACGTTGAACGTGTAAGCTTTTTCCGTGCCCGGAACCGCTACGCAGACATAGTCCGAGCCGGCTTTCTTGTTCGCGCCCGCGAACTCGCCCTTGGCCCAGTCGCCCATGAACTGCATGCCGGCCTTGCCGTTGATGACCATGGCGGTGGCGAGGTTCCAGTCACGGCCGGTGCGGCCGTTATCGAAGTACGACTGGACCTTGCGGACCGTGTCGAACACCCCGACCATCTGGTCCGAGCTCAGCGTCTTCGGGTCCAGATCGACAATCGCCTTCTTATAGAAGTCCGAACCTTGCGACAGCACCACGTCTTCCCACAGCGTCAGGTCTTGCCACGGCTGGCCGCCTGCTGCCACCGGGACGATGCCGTTGGCCTTCATCTTGTCGGCCACAGCGAAGAATTCCGGCCAGGTGGTCGGCACCTTGCCGCCTGCCTTATCCAGCGCGTCCTTGTTGATATACAGCCAGTTCACGCGATGCACCGAGAACGGCGCGCCTACGTAATGACCGCCTGCGTGCATGATCTTGTCGATTTCCGGCGGCAGGTTCTTTTTCCAGTCGCCTGCAACCGAGTCGATCGGCACGAGCACGCCTTGATCAGCCCATTCCTGGATCAGCGGACCCTTGATCTGGGCGGCCGACGGGGCGTTGCCCGAGATCACCTGCGTCTTCAGTGCGGTCATGGCCGCGGCGCCCGCGCCACCGGCAACCGCGAAGTCCTTCCAGGTGTAGCCCTGCTTCGTCATGTCGTCCTTCAACACGCCGATCGCCTTCGATTCACCGCCCGACGTCCACCAGTGCAGTACGGACACGGCTTCTGCAGCCTGAACCGCCTGCGCCGCCACACCGCACAACAGACCTGCGGCGCCGAGCGCGCCGATAAGCTTGCGAAATTTCATTGTTTATCTCCTCCGAACACCTGAACAAAAAACGATTGGCCCCTGATGCCGCCAGGAAGCGATGGCTGGAACATGAACAAACTTGAAGTGGCCGGAATCGGCGGTGTCGGCGGGATAAGGCCAGCGTTGTCCAGGGCAAGACACCCTGGGCGCGCCAGCTTGGCCGGCAGACCGAACCACGGCCGCACGGCTCTCAAGAGATGAGTGTGTCGAATCGCAACTGTTGTCTCCTCTTTTGATTTTTGCGCGTTCACACTGGCGTCGACCAGCGTGGCGTGCGTCCGGGGTCTTGCATGAAGCGGCTTTCGCCCTTGCCGCGACGCCGCCTTTACGGCAAAAGCGTCATTGGCTCAGGTCAATTACCATGCAACTAGACATGAATCTCCGGGAAAACACGCATGTTCTGATTGACTAAGTGTTTTTTTCCGGGATCACGTTACCCCTTGATTTGAATTGTAGTTAAACTACAATTCAGTGTCAAAAAAAATTTTATTGGACTACGGTCCTCCAGAACCCCTGCGGAGACACATGCAAAACGACTCGAATTTCACGTTCGTTCTGTTCGGCGGAACAGGCGATCTTTCTATGCGCAAGATCCTGCCGGCGCTGTTCGAAGCGCATCGTGGCGGAATGCTCGCGGAAGGCGGGAAGATCGTCGCGGTGGCGCGCGCGGCCGAAGATCGCGATGCGTATCTGAACTGGGTCAACGAACACGTCAAACCGCACGTCTCGAAGAATGGTGTCGACGACGCGGTGTGGAAGGGTTTCCTCGCGCGTTTTGTCTACGTCAGGCTCGATCTCGGCAAGCCGGAAGATTTCAAGCTGCTGCGCGATGCCGTGAACGAACTCGGCGGCACGCGCGTGTTTTATCTCGCGACAGGTCCGTCGCTGTTCGTGCCGATCTGCCGTGCGCTCGCCGATGTCGGTTTGAACGAAAACGCGCGGATCGTGCTGGAAAAGCCGCTTGGTTACGACTTGAAGTCGTCGCAGGCAATCAACGACGCCGTCGGCGAGATTTTCGCGGAAGAGCAGATCTACCGGATCGACCACTATCTGGGTAAGGAACCGGTGCAGAACCTGCTCGCGCTGCGTTTCGGCAATGCGCTGTTCGAACCGCTGTGGCGGCGCGAATGGGTGGAAAGCATTCAGATCACGATTGCCGAAGAACTCGGCGTGGAAGCACGCGGCGATTTCTACGACAATACCGGCGCCTTGCGCGACATGGTTCAGAACCACTTGCTGCAGCTGCTTTCCATCGTGACGATGGAACCGCCGCACTCCATGGATTCCGATTCCGTCCGCGATGAAAAACTGCGGGTGCTGCGCGCACTCAAGCCCGTCGATCCCCGTGACATCAGCAAGGTCGCCGTGCGCGGCCAATATCATGCGGGCGTGATCAAGGGCACGTCGGTGCCGGCGTACGCTACCGAAAAGGGTGTGCGGCCGGACAGCCATACGGAGACGTTTGTCGCGTTGAAGGTCGAGATCGAAAACTGGCGCTGGGCGGGCGTGCCGTTTTTCCTTCGCACCGGCAAGCGGCTGGCGGACCGGACGGCGGAGATCGTCGTGAATTTCCGGCCCGTGCCGCACTCGGCGCTCGGCGGAACCGCCTTGCGCGCGGGAGCGAACCGGTTAGTGATTCGCCTGCAGCCGAACGAAACCATTCGTCTGTATTGCCTCGCGAAGCAACCTGGCGAAGGTATGAATCTCGCGAGCGTCCATCTGGATCTCGCCTTCGACAAGTTCTTCAAGGAAGGGCAGATGGAGGCGTACCAGCGTCTGCTGCTCGACGTGATCAATGGACGTCTCGCGTTGTTTGTGCGTCGTGACGAACAGGAAGCGGCGTGGCGTTATGTCGAACCCATCCTGGACGAATGGGCTACGTCGCAGAAACCGCCGAAGCCTTATGCTTCGGGCACCTGGGGACCGGCGGCCGCAAGCGCGATGCTGGCGCAACACGGCACCTGCTGGCTGGAAGAAGAGAATTGAAGCTGGAATTGAGACCGTTGTAATGGGTCGGTGGAACGTGTTCTAAGACGTATGTGCTGTAGACATGTTGCAATTAAAGCCGAGACAAATCCTGTTGCGCGACGCAGAAGCTGATTCGAGCGTTGTCGCAACGGGCGAAATGAAACCAAAACAAGGCAGCATGGAGGAGCAGTGATCGAGCTTCATACTTTTGATGAGCCACGCGCCCAATCCGACGCGTTGGCAGAAGCGGTAGGCGACGCGCTTACCGCAACGCTCGCGGCTCGCGGAGCGGCGTCGGCTGATGCCGCTGTGGCTGGAAACCCCACCCAACACGCAACGCTCGCCGTATCCGGCGGCACGAGCCCGAAGCCATTCTTGCAGACCCTTTCGACCCGTGCGCTCGACTGGGCGCATATCGACGTCACCCTGGTGGACGACCGCTGGGTGCCGGAGACGGACAGCGCAAGCAATGCGCGCCTGGTGCGTGAAACGCTGTTGCAGAACGCAGCGAGCGGCGCTTATTTCCTGCCGCTGGTGGACACGTCGCGTCCGCTCGATGCGCACATTGCTGACCTGAACGCAGATGCACAGCGTCGGGTGCCGGATGTCGCCGTGCTCGGCATGGGCGAAGACGGCCATACAGCGTCCATTTTCGCTGACGCGCCCGAGTGGGATTTCGCCATATCGACTGCTGACCGGTTCATCTCGGTTCATCCGGTCAGTGCGCCGCATGCGCGTGTTTCCTTGTCGATGTCCGCGCTCAAAGGCGTCAAACAGCTCTATCTGTTCATTAGTGGCCAGAAGAAGCTAGATGTACTAAACGCTGCGCTTGCCGCGCCGCAAAAAAACGCCATCTCGACGTTGGCTAATGCTCAAGGAGTCAGGCTCGATGTCTACTGGTGTGCAAAGTAAGGCCGTAACGGTAGCGGCCGGAAGTCAGCACGCCGACGGACCAAGGCTTTTGGCCGATGTTGGCGGCACGAACGCGCGTTTTGCGCTCGAAACGGCGCCGGGCGTGATTGGTGAAATCCGCGTGTATCCCGGCCGCGACTATCCGGGTATCGCTGAAGCGATGCAGCAGTATCTGAAGGACATCAAGGTGAGCCGCGTCAACCACGCGGCCGTGGCGATCGCGAATCCGGTGGATGGCGATCACGTCTCGATGACCAATCACGACTGGAGCTTTTCGATCGAGGCGACGCGCCGTGCGCTTGGCTTCGACACGCTGCTGGTCGTCAACGACTTCACCGCTTTGGCAATGGCGTTGCCTGGCCTGACCGATGCACAGCGTGTGCAAGTCGGCGGTGGTTCACGCCGGCAGAACAGCGTGATCGGCTTGCTTGGGCCGGGTACGGGCCTGGGCGTGTCCGGCCTGATTCCCGCCGATGACCGCTGGATCGCACTCGGCAGCGAAGGTGGCCATGCGAGCTTCGCGCCGTCGAATGAACGCGAAGACCTGGTGATGCGGTTTGCGCGCAGGAAATGGCCGCATGTGTCATTCGAACGCGTGGCGGCTGGACCGGGTCTTTTGTTGATTTATCAGGCGCTTGCCGAACGCGACGGCGTGACCGTGCCGGACGATCTCGAATCCGCCGGCATCACGCAGCGCGCGCACGACGGCGAGGCGCTCGCGCTTGAAACCGTCAATTGTTTCTGCGGGATTCTCGGCACGTTTGCCGGCAATATCGCGGTGACGCTGGGTGCGCTGGGCGGGATTTTTATCGGCGGCGGGGTGGTGCTGAAGTTGGGTGAACTGTTCACGAAGTCGCCGTTTCGCGAGCGGTTCGAAGCGAAAGGGCGTTTTCAGCAGTATTTATCGAGCGTGCCCACGTTCATCATCACGGCGGAATATCCGGCGTTTCTCGGGGTGTCGGCGATTCTGTCCGAGCAACTGTCGAATCGCGCGAACGGCGGGTCGTCCGCGGTGTTCGAGCGTATCCGCCAGATGCGCGATGCATTGACGCCCGCCGAGCGTCGTGTGGCCGATCTTGCGCTGAACCATCCGCGTTCGATCATCAATGATCCGATCATCGATATTGCCCGCAAAGCCGACGTCAGCCAGCCGACGGTGATCCGTTTTTGCCGGTCGCTCGGTTGCCAGGGCTTGTCGGATTTCAAGCTGAAGCTGGCGACGGGTTTGACCGGCACGATCCCGGTGAGCCACAGCCAGGTGCATCTTGGAGACACCGCCACGGATTTCGGAGCCAAGGTGCTCGACAACACCGTGTCGGCNATCCTGCAACTGCGTGAGCACCTGAACTTCGATCACGTGGAACGTGCCATCGATATCCTCAATGGCGCCCGGCGGATCGAGTTCTACGGGCTGGGCAATTCGAACATCGTGGCGCAGGATGCGCACTACAAGTTCTTCCGTTTCGGCATCCCGACCATTGCTTATGGCGACCTGTACATGCAGGCGGCGTCGGCGGCGTTGCTGGGCAAGGGCGACGTGATCGTGGCGGTATCGAAGTCGGGGCGCGCGCCTGAGTTGTTGCGTGTGCTTGAGATTGCGATGCAGCAGGGTGCGACGGTCGTTGCCATCACGTCGAGCAACACGCCTCTGGCGAAGCGCGCGACGGTAGCGCTGGAAACCGATCACATTGAAATCCGCGAATCGCAGATGTCGATGATTTCGCGCATTCTGCATCTCGTGATGATCGACATTCTTGCGGTTGGCGTGGCGATCCGTCGTGCGGTGCCGAACGCGAGCGCTGACGTGAGCGAAGCGATGACGAAGGTACGGGAAGCAGGTGACGACGAGACGGGTGCGGTGCTTGACTGGCTGAGCCATGGCGCGGCGGGCATAGCGCGCGATTAACGGCGTTTGATTGACCGCGGCAGTAAAGAGCCGCCGATGCGAGGTTCGCATCGGCGGCTTTTGCATTTGAGAGGGTCTACTGAACGGAAGAGGCGCAAATGAGACGGGGAACAAAAAGCGGTACAGGTCCTTGGGGCGCTTCAACTTGCCTGAGAGCGTTGGGGGCGAAGCGTGTTCGTGTAAGAGGACAACCAAAAAGGACAACCAAAAGCGGGCCAGCACCACCCCGTCCACCGGTGCCAACCAAAATAAAAAACGGTGCGATGCCCTTTCGGACACCGCACCGATACGCGCCTCTCGCAGCAGCGTGAAAACCTTATGAATCTCTCTCTGTCGTACTTGCTCCGGCTATTTCGTTCAGCTTAGAACGAGTGCTGGATACCTGCGTACACGCCAGACTGGCTGTGACCCGGCAGCGGGTTGTCGGTGGAAACCGTGTCACCCGCGCTGTTTGCGTTCAGGCCGTAGTTGGCCGTCTTGCTGTTGCGCACCGTCGCGATCTGGATGTCGAGCAGCGTGCGCTTCGACAGGTTGTACGTGCCACCAACGGTGTAGATGTTGCCGTTGCCACCACCCTTGTTCGCATTGACGTGATAGACCGCTGCGATCAAAGCTGCAGCCGGCGTCGCTTGCCACGTTACGCCACCCCATTCCTGATCGGTTGACGTCGAACCGGACACGGACGTCGGTGCTACGCCGCCCGAAGTACGCGATGCCTGATAGACCGCCTGCAACTTGAATTGGCCCAGGAACACGTTCGCGCCGAGCATGTATTCACGCGAGAAATTGTACGGGTCGGTAAGCGCGCCGTTGGCCGGATTGCGAATTTCGTCGTACAGGCCACGGATCTGGAACAGCGATGCCGTGTACGTGATCTGCGCACCAGCCTCACGGCCCTGAGCCGTCGTGCCGTTACCGTTCCAGCTCGTCGCGTTCGACAAGGCGTACTGACCGTAGAAGTCAAAGCCTGCGATCTTCGGCGACTGGTACGACACGTTGTTGCTCGATTGCGGCCAGTTGCGGCCACGCACCAGCGAAGCNGACGACCAGTTNGANTGACCGAACGGGTCGAAGTCCCACACGCCGTTCGAGATGAACAGTTCGCGACCCAGCAAGAAGGTACCGAACTGATCATTGGCGATACCAACCGTCGCCCAGCGATTGAAGAGGCCGCCACCGCCCGGGCCCGCGCCGGTCATGGTGTTGAAGCTGCCTTCCAACTGGAACACGGCCTTGTTGCCGCCACCCAGATCTTCAACGCCCTTCATACCCCACAGGCTGGTACCCCAGTCGCCCGATTCTGCGCGGAAGCGGTGTCCGCTGCTGGTAGCAGCGCCGCCTGGAACAGCCGAGGTCGTCGGCACGCCCGTCATGTATTCCAGACCGGCGTCGAGCCGGCCATAGAGCGTCACGCTACTTTGGGCGTGTGCCGCAACGCCGACCGTCAGCAGCGAAGCCGCGAGCAAAGCTTTCTTCATCATCTCCTCCAACCCTGTCAAAAAATAGAAGCCCAAGTGCGGCGGTATTGGTCCGGTGTCAGCGCACCGAACCGGAAACTATTTAGAGGGGTGACACCCGAAGGGGTGGTGTCCGTGACGTGGGGCAGCATGTTGAATGACCCTTTCGCGCCACAACCAACCTTTGGGATTGGTGTCTCCTCAGTTCTTTTTGAAGTAAAACTACTTTTAATGAACTTCGTTTCCGTACTTTGATTACTAATTTAGCAAAATACCTTTGAGCCGCCAAGAAAATTGTTGTTTGCCTACTTTCTGTCTCGAAAATGCAATGATTGGTGTGTTGCGGGTTTGCACAAACTATGGGAAATGAACCGCAAAGCCTTATGGAATAAGGAAGCCAGCGATCCTGAATCTTAACGCTATGGATTGCCTCTATTGACGGACGATGCGCGTGAGGTTAATACGCCAAAGCTTAAAAACGTGTACGTGTTTAGATATATCAACTAAAAAAGCGCCCCTTGGGGCGCTTTCAGATTTCCATCTCCGGTTACATGTAGTTTTACTTCAGGCTGCCCGACAGGAATTGCCTGAGACGCTCGCTGCGGGGATTGCCGAAAACGGCGTCGGGATGTCCTTCTTCCTCTATACGTCCCTGATGCAGGAACACCACGTGATTCGACACATTGCGGGCGAACGCCATTTCGTGCGTCACCACGATCATCGTCCGGCCTTCCTCGGCTAGCGTTTGCATCACCTTCAGCACTTCACCCACCAGTTCGGGATCGAGCGCAGAGGTAGGTTCATCGAAGAGCATCACGTCGGGATGCATTGCCAGCGCACGCGCAATAGCCACGCGTTGCTGCTGGCCGCCCGACAGATGCGACGGGTACTGTTTTTCCAGCCGTGGCGCGAGTCCCACTTTCTCGAGATACGTGCGCGCCCGGTCCTGGGCTTCCTGCTTCGATAACCCCAGCACCTTGAGCGGCGCTTCCATCACGTTTTCCATCACGCTCAGGTGTGACCACAAGTTGAAGTGCTGGAACACCATGGACAAGCGCGTGCGCATGCGCTGCAACTGCTTGGGCTCAGCCACTTTCAGTGCGCCGTACTTGTCCTTGAGCGTGCGGATTTCCTCGCCATCGACGAAAATCCGGCCCTGGTTCGGCTGCTCCAGAAAGTTGATGCAGCGGAGCATCGTGCTCTTGCCCGACCCCGACGAGCCGATGATGCTGATCACATCGCCGGCTTTAGCCCTTAGCGATACGCCCTTCAGGACCTCGTTGTCGCCGTACTGCTTGTGCAGGTCATCGACGAAAAGCTTGGATGCCGGTGTATTCATAGTGTGCCGATCCTTGAGGCTTATTTACCCTGCGGCCGCAAGTAGGCAAGCCAGCGATGCTCGGCACGGCGAAACAGCCACACGAGCGCGAACGAGATAAACAGATAGAGCAGGGCGGCAATGCCGAACGCCTGGAACGACTGGTAGGTAGCGGAATTCACATCGCGGGCGATCTTGAGGATGTCCGGCACGGTTGCGGTGAACGCGACGGTAGTGGCATGCAGCATCAGGATTACTTCGTTGCTGTAGTAGGGGAGCGCTCGGCGCAGCGCGGACGGCAGGATCACGCGCCGGTAAAGCGTGAACGACGACATTCCGTATGCCCGCGCCGCTTCGATCTCACCGTAAGGCGTCGCACGGATCGCGCCGGCGAAGATCTCCGTGGTGTACGCGCAGGTGTTCAGCGTGAATGCGAGCAGCGTGCAGTGCATGCCATCGCGGAAAAACTGGTTGAGCAGCACATGGTCGCGGACCACTTGCAAGCTGTAGAGGCCCGTGTAGCAAAGCAGCAGCTGCACGTAGAGCGGCGTGCCGCGAAAGATATACGTGTAGACCCAGACGCCGCGCGAGAGAAACTTGTTCTTCGATACCCGCGCGACCGACAACGGGATCGACAGGCAGAAACCGAGCCCTATCGATACAACCAGCAGCCACATGGTGATGGCGAGGCCGGTGATGCGATAACCGTCGGTGAACAAATAGTTGCGCCAGTATTCCTGGATGATTTCGAGCATGGATTCCGCCGCGTGGGGGTTGCCTGGTGGTGTCTGGGTTCGCTGGTTTTTATCTTTGAGCGAGGGCGTCGCGAGCGCTGAAACAGAAACGCCGCATGCCGCTTATGGCTACAGATCGGCCTTGCGCACGCCCGAGGAGTAACGCCGTTCGAGCCACATCAGCACGAGATTCGACAGCGTCGTGATCACGAGATAAACCGCGCCGGCGAGCAACGTGAAAAAGAAGAACCGCAACGTGCCTTTGCCGGCGTCCTGGGCGGCCTTCACCACGTCCGCCAGACCGATGATCGATACCAGCGCCGTCGCTTTCACCATCACTTGCCAGTTGTTGCCGATGCCCGGCAGCGCGAAACGCATCATTTGCGGGAACATGATCCGCGAGAAGGTTTGCCACGGCGTCATGCCGTATGCCGCGCCTGCTTCAAGCTGGCCGCGCGGCACGGAGAGAAACGCACCGCGGAAGGTTTCGGTGAAATACGCGCCATAGATAAAACCGAGCACGACGACACCAGCGATGAACGGATCGATATCGATCTGATCCCAGCCCAGGAAGTCGGTAAGGTGATTGAGCCAGATCTGGATGCTGTAGAACAACAGCAACATAAGCACGAGATCGGGAACGCCGCGCACGAGCGTGGTGTAGATCGTGCCGACGCCCGACGAAACGCGATTTCTCGATAGTTTCGCCGCCGCGCCAAGGAGGCCGATCACGAATGCGAACACGAGTGACAAGACCGCCAGCTTGACGGTTTGCCATGTGCCCGAGAGGATAAGCGGCCCGTAGCCTTGCAGAAACATGGTGATTCCTTGATGACGTGCGCTTGGGCTTGTGGCCTTTGCTGTTGCCTGTTCAGCCGCGCTTTTTTACCTGAATTCGCGTGGCCGCCATTGGCGGCCTGCTTCGGGTGTTCGGTGCCCTGGGCCTCTTCCCTGCGTGTTCCTGGTTTTTCTTCACCCGCCGCCTGCAGCCGGTCTGCTTTTATCTGCTTCTTCGGCAAACCGGTGACTTTCTTCCGGCCGCCATTGTCGTCGCTTCGACCGCGCCTAGATGCACCGCTGCCACCCGACCATCTACGGCGGTGCTTATTCTAGGTGTCCAAAATTGGTGCGTTTTGTCGAGAACGGCCTCAAAGCGGAAAAAAACGCGACATCGGCTGAAATCCCCGGCTGTGCGTCGAGGCTTTCCCGGCGCGGCTTTCCGGCGAGGCGTCGAATCTTCCGGCAACCGGCGACCCCTGAAAAGGCCGGTATTCTACCCGAAGCCGAAGCGAGCGCCCGGACCCGCGCGATGGCGTCGATCCGGGCTTCCGGTTCTCCGATATCCCCCGGCGATACCACGTATTGTCACGATTACATGCATTTTCAGAACGGTGTGGTGCCCGCGCAGCCGATTGTCGACCGGGGTGTGCGCCCTTACATTCTGTCCATCGCAACATTACCGGGAGTTCGACATGTTCGAAATTCGACGCGCCAATGAACGCGGCCACGCTAACCACGGCTGGCTCGATTCGTATCACAGCTTTTCTTTCGCCGGCTATGACGACCCGAAGCACGTGCATTTCGGCGCGCTGCGGGTGATCAACGAGGATCGCGTCGCGGGTGGCCAGGGTTTCGGGGCACACGGCCATCGCGACATGGAAATCATCAGTTATGTGCTCGAAGGCGGACTGGCGCATAAGGACAGCATGGGCAACGGCTCGACCATTCATCCTGGCGACGTCCAGCGCATGAGCGCCGGCACGGGCGTGCGGCACAGCGAGTTCAACGGATCAGCCACTGAAACCGCGCATTTCCTGCAGATCTGGATCATCCCGGACACAATGGGCAATGCGCCGGACTACGAGGAAAAGCATTTCGACGACGCTGAAAAGCGTGGCCGGCTGCGGGTGATTGCATCACCGAATGGGCGGGACGGCGCGGTGAAGCTGGGTGCCGATGCTGAGCTCTACGCAGGTCTTTTCGACGGTGAAGAGCGCGCCGAATTCGACGTGCCGGCGGGGCGTCGTGTTTATGTTCACGTAGCGCGGGGAGCGATTTCGGTCAACGGCGAAGCGCTTGTTGCCGGCGATGCCGCGAAGCTCGAAGGGGTGTCGAAGGTGACGCTGGATCAAGGTGCCGGCGCAGAAGTCATCCTGTTCGATCTGGCATAAACGTTAGTTAGTGGTTGGTTTTGCCAGCTTTGGCTGCTCGGCAAAAAGAAGCCGTTCCAATGTTGATAG
>JGI12635J15846_10000122_pt1 | contig 57394 bp, 52 predicted proteins | sample BlaSpr_A8_OM2_M2_FD_15846 | JGI IMG/M metagenome (IMG submission 15846)
ACGTCGCAGCGGATTCGCTAGTCTGCGACCACGCATTGATGGATACCACAACGATCAATGCGCTACCTATCAGCTTGAATGTCTTGATTGCTTTCATTGCTCACTCCAGTTGGGCCATCATAAATTCCCACAGAGATCGCGGGTCTGCCACTACGGTGCAGCCTGATCACGCTGGGTCGCAGTAGGTTACTCCCTGCCTTAGCCCTCCACAAATCGAACCCGCCGACCCTTGGCCGAGTTTTGGGGAGTGCGCGCAAGGGTATGCATCGCTCACAGGCAATCTGCTCCTGTTTTTCTAGCGAAACAATTGGACCTTGGTCCAATAGATCGGCAGCGCGAAGCTTCTGAGATGGCGCCTCGATAGGTTCCCGACGTCCATCTGCGTCAACGAGGCCTTGTGGACTTCGCTCTCACGAGCGCCGGGCTTTCTCATTTAACCCGGCAAAGCTAAAGGGATATTTCACCTTCCCTGGCATGCGCTGATCTGCCGGCGCCAACCTTCCCGAAAAAAACCTCTTAAATTCAAGGACGAGCTTTTCAGGAATCGTGGCAACCGGCAGCACGCGCCGCCGGATAATTGCCGGTTTGCGCTTCATCGTTTAGCGTGCCGCAGGTTTCATAAAACCCCATCGCAAAGCGTTTTCCCCGATCATCATTCGCGGTTGGGCTTGTTATAATCATTTCATCTGGCGAACAAAATCTAACAACCATATTCACGACGTGTAGCTTGCGTCCACTGTCCTCTGCGAATGACCAAAAGCGATCGCTTGCGTGTTCTTGCCGATGCTTTGCGTGAGCAAAGTGTGATGCGTCTTCGCGATGCTGCGACCTTGCTCGATGTATCGGAGATGACGGTTCGCCGCGACATTGCGGCGAGTCCGGGGACCTTCACGTATCTCGGCGGTTATATCGTTCGCGCCTCGGATGTCCCGAACAGTGCCGGTTATACGATCGACGAAGAGAAGGATCATTTCGCGCAGGCCAAGGCGGAGGCATCGGCGGTGGCTGCGCGGCTGCTTGCGGACAACGAGACTATTTTCATCGATTGCGGGACAACGCTGACCACCTTGGCGCGGCTCATTCCTGCTGAAATGCATCTGACGGTGGTGTGTTATTCGCTGAATGTAGCTGAGATTTTGCGGCGCAAGGCCAATGTGCGGATGATTTTATTGGGCGGCGTTTATGCGCCCTCGTCGGATTCGTTTTCCAGCGATGAAAGTATCGAGACGTTGCGGCGGATGGGCATTAACAAGGCGTTTATTTCCGCCGGTGGGGTGGATCAGACGCGCGGCGTGACGTGCTGGAACTTTCACGAAGTAGCAATTAAACAGGCGGCGATGGAGAGCGCAGTCGAGAGGCATCTGGTTGTGGATGCCAGCAAGTTGGGGAAGGTGAAGGCGGTGCGGTTTTCTCAGCTGGATCAGTTTGATTCGTTGATTACGGAGACGGGAATGGTCCTGAGGAAGTGAGTAAAGCCGTGAACATCCTGAGCATCGGCATCTATCGCGCGGTTGTCACTTGGCCCCGATACCGAAGAACCGGCTGAATGATAACCGCGCAGGCGAAATCAACACTCCTTACCCCGCCCTTCGCCCCAGCGCAAACAGCGTCCCCGCCACCAGAATAAACGCCCCAATAATCACCTTCTGCCACGTACTCGGCACGCCGACCAGAATCAGGACGCTATTGATCAGCGTAACCAGGACCACGCCCAACAACGTCCCCACCACGGTTCCGGTCCCACCCGTAATCCTGGCCCCGCCAAGAATCACCGCTGCGATCACATCCAGCTCAGTCCCAACCAGATCAAACGGATTCGCCAGCCGATTAGTCGATACATGCAATATCCCGGCAATCCCCGCCAACATCCCGGTGTAACCAAAAACAAACAGGTGAATAGCCCGCAGGTTATAACCAAGCCGCTCGGCGATCGGCAAACTCCCGCCCATTGCATAAACACCGCGCCCCATCATCGTTCGGTTGAGCAGCCACCACGTCACGCCCGCAGCAAGAAACAGCGCAATAACCGACACCGGCAACACCGCCCGAAGCCCATCGTTCGTGTGATAGAAAAACAGCGGCAGACGCCCGAAGCTATCCATGCTGTGCGGGATATTCATAAAAAACTGCGTGCCCACAAACGTCAGCAGCAATCCGCGATACAAATACTGCGTGCCAATAGTCACGATCAACGAAGGCGCTTTCAGCCGATGCACCAGCACGCCATTGATCAACCCGAGCAACACTCCACCCACCGCGCCGCAAAGCAGAATCAAGACAAACGGCGCATCGGGCCACCAGGCAAACACGGCCTTGGTGATTGAATACATCGTAAAAGCAGCAATCGCGGTGAACGATACATCGATACCACCCGACGCCAGCACCACCAGCGTCCCGAGCGCAAACAACGACACCGTCGTCCCTGAATGCAGCAGATCGAACAGCGTCGCGAACTGGAAGAAGCGCGGATTCATCGTGCCCACCACCAGGCACGTCACGATAATCAACCCGACCGTGAACCATTCAGGATTGCGCACCAACCGCGCGGTAAAACCGAGCGGCCGCACCTGTGGCGCAACCTCCGCCAACGCCGGACTCAGCGCGGAAGCGCCTTGCGATGTCTGAGCAACGCGATGAAGTGACTCGCTCATGCTGCCTCTGAAAGTAAAGCGTGGTAAAGATCGGCTTCAGTCAATTGCCCCGCACGATATTCGTTCGAGACACGGCCTTTCTTCATCATCAGGATTCGATCGCAGTTCTGCAGCAACTCAGGCAAGTCATCGCTGATCAAAATAATGCCGATGCCCTGCTTCGCCAGCCGCTGCATGATGCGGTAAATAATGTCCTTCGATCCCACATCCACGCCCACCGTCGGTCCGTGGAGGATCAAGACGCGTGGGTCGATGGCAAGCCATCGGCCGATCAAAACGCGTTGCTGGTTACCACCCGAAAGCGACTGAACCGGTTTGTCTACATCGGGCGTCGCAATCTGCAGTTCCTTCACGGTGCGCTCAGCAAGTTCGCGGGTGCGTCGCCGGTCAACCTGTCCGAAGCGGTCGCGCAAGCTCGAGATCATCGCGGTGATGACGTTGTCGCGGATGGATTTATCGAGGAAAAGGCCTTCATTCAAGCGGTCTTCGGGCACATAGCCTATGCGTTGCCACTTTGCGTCGGAGGGTGTCTTGAGCCGTACGATGGAGCCATCCAGCGTGACCGTTCCGCTGTCCGCAGGCGCGACGCCTGCGAGCGCCCGCGCCAGTTCGTTGCGCCCCGAGTCGAGCAATCCCGTCACGCCAAGAATCTCTCCGCGATGCAGCGAGAACGTGACATCGGCGAACTGGCGGGAACGCGATAACGCCTTCACGTCCAGCACGATGTCGTGACCATCCATGACCTCAGCCTGCCGATACCGCTCGTTCGATAACTGCTTGCCCGTCATCAACTCGCCGATCTGCGCCTTCGTGTAATTCTCGATCGGCCCTTGTGCCATCTTCTGACCATCGCGCAACACGATCACTTCACCGCCGATCGCATAACACTCATCCAGCTTGTGACTCACGAACAGCACCGCCACACCATCGGCACGCAGCTTCGCCAACACCGCGATCAGGTTATCGACTTCCTTTTGCGTCAGCGATGTAGTCGGCTCGTCCATGATCACGAACTTCGCCTCGCTCGCAATCGCACGCGCAATTGCCACGAGTTGCCGCGTCGCCAGCGGCAACTGCTCGACCAGCGTGGCCTGGAAATCGGCATCGCCGGGCAAACCCACGGCTTCTAAAGCGCGCGCCGCCGTGCGTGCCAGCGCGCGGCGATCGAAGGTCCGCGTAAGCCGTCCCGCATGCGCGGCCAGCTCCGAAGTCAGCGCCACGTTTTCCGCGACGCTCATGTTAGGCAGCAGCGAAAGGTCCTGATACACCGTCTCGATACCCGCCGACAAAGCCTCCAACGGCGCAAGCCGCGCATGCCTTACCCCTTCGATCACGAGCTCGCCCTGATCGGGTGGCTGCGCCCCGGAGATGATCTTGATCAGCGTGCTCTTGCCGCAGCCGTTCTCGCCGAGCAGGTGATAGATCTGCCCGCGCTGGAACGAAAGGCTCACGCCACGCAGCGCATAGACGCCGGTAAAGCGCTTGTGGATATCGACGACTTCGAGAAGCGGCGCTGTACTCATCATTGAACCTTCGACCCTTTCAAGCTTCCTCAAGACGGCGCGCACGCCAGTCGTGCGCGCCTCACTACGCCCGCCCGGAGATCAGAACGGATACTGCTTGTAGTTGGTCTTGTCGACGTCCACCCAGCCGGCGCCGCGCACGATGATGCCCTTGCCCGGACCCTTGCTTACCGTGACCTTGTTATAACCAACAATACCCAGGTCCGCGCCGTTCTCCACCGTCTTGCCATCGATCAGCATCTTCGCAACCTTGTTCATCGCGATACCCGCAAGCTTCGGATCCCAGAACGCGATGCCGTTGATCGCGCCGCTTTCCAGGAACTTGCCGGCTTCCGTCGGCAGACCCGTACCGTACACGCAGATCTTGCCGACCTTGCCGGCCTCTTCCACCGCACGTCCGATGCCGATCACATCCAGCGACGACGACCCTTGGAAGCCCGTCAGGTCCGGGTGCTTGCGCAGCACTTCCTTCGCGACCTGATACGCGCGTTCGCCGTCGTTGTTAGTCTCAAGCTTCGGCTCGACCAGATCCATCTTCGGGTACTTCTGCTTCGCATTGCCAATGCCACCATCTGCCCACTGAACCTGCGAACGGCTGCCGAGCGAGCCCACCAGCACCGCCCATTTGCCCTGGTCGCCCATGCACTTCGCAAGGCGTTCATTCAGGCCCGCGCCATACGCGGTGTTGTCGAAGGCTTCGATGTCTACCATCGTGTTCTTCTCGTTGTCCGCTTCATGCGTAACGACCTTGATGCCGCGATCCATCGCTTTCTTGAGCGCCGGTTCGAGCGTCGGCGGATCGTAGGGAACGACCGCAATCGCGGTGACTTTCTTCGCGATCAGATCTTCGATGATCTTCAGTTGCTGTGCAGCGTCCGCGCGTCCCGGTCCGGTCTGATACGCGTTCACGCCCGGGTTGCTCTTGGCGAATTCCTTCACGCCGTCGTCCATCCGGTTGAACCAGTTGATACCCGTGACCTTGACCACCGTGACGATGGTTTCATCGGTCGCGGCCTGCGCGACAGCAATGGCTCCGGCCGCAAGCGTGACAGCGGTAAGCGCGATGGCGATTCGACTGAGTTTCATGCGTTTGTCTCCGTTGTGGTTTGTATGTGCTGCACATGAGGTGAAGTTTTGAAGCCCGAGGAAGCTCGAAGTCAGGTCAAGCCGCTGGCGGCTTTGGCACTTTCGAAATGGGCGCGGCACCGCCGAGCCCGAAGATAGCGCGCACGCGTTCTCCACCCGCCAGCGCAAGCGACGCCAGCAGCAGGAAACCCCACGCACAGTCGCCGAAGAACTGCGACACGCCGAGCAGGTTGAACAAACTCGACAGGAACTGGAGCACGGTCGCGGCCAGGAACACGCACACGATCCGGCCATAACCGCCCGCCGGATTCACGCCGCCCATCACGGCAATCAGGATCGCGATCAGCAGATACGAGTTGCCGTAATCCCACTTCGCGCTGGACGTATGCGTCGCGCTGATGAGACCCGCTAACGACGCAAGCACGCCGCACATGCCGTAGGTCAGGATCAGCATGCGGTCGCGCGGAATGCCGGCGTAGAACGCGGCTTTCGGATTCGTACCCATCAGATAGAGCCGCAAACCGAAGGGCGTGCGTTTCAACACCCAGCCGAGCAGCAACACCGTGGCCACGAAAATCCACAGCGAGATGGGGACTTGCAGGAAGGTGCCGTTGCCGATGTTCGAGAGCGCATCGACGTATTCCACCCGCACTGAAGCACCGTTGCTCAGCACCACGGCTATACCGGTGAAGAGCAGCGAGGTACCGAGCGTGCAGAGGATCGGCGTGAGTTTCAGGCGCGCGATGATCACGCCGTTCATCAAGCCGCCTGCTGCGCCGAGCGCCACGGTGATCGCGCAAAACACCGCGGTATAGAGCGACGGCGAGTTATCGGCGGAGACGAGCATCGGCAGCAGTTGCGCCGCGACCATGCCCGAGAGATTGGCAAGCGCGACGCCCGACAAGTCGATGCCACCATTGCCCGACACCATCGAGAGCATGATGCCGAGCGCGAGCAAGCCGAGCTCGGGCAACTGGCTGCCCATCGACTGGAGGTTGTCGATATCGACGAACTGGCCATGCGACAACGCCGTCGCGACAATCACGACCAGCAGGTTCACGGCGACCAGGAAATTCAGTTGCCGGTCGGCGAGCCATTTCGATGTGTTCATCGAGGCGCTCCTCCGTTCAGGAATGTTGAGCCGACATGCTGCCGGACTTCGCAGCTTCGCCGAGCACCGCTTTGATCTCGGCGAGCGTCGGCATCGACGGTGCGGTGCCCGCACGCGTGACAGACAAGCTGGCGAGCGCACAGCCAAAACGCACGGCGTTCAACGGGCTTTCACCGCGGGCGAGTGCGGCGGCGAACCCGCCGGTGAAGCCGTCGCCGGCGCCTGCGGTCTCGACCACGCGACCGCAATTGAAGGCCGGCACGAGCACCGATTGCTCGGGCGTATGCAGCAACGCACCCGCTTCGCCCAGCGTCACGATCACCGCACCTACGCCCTTGGCAAGCAAGGCATCGGCGGCACGGCGTGCGTCGTCGACAGACGTTATCGCGATACCCGTGAGCGCCGTTGCTTCGGTTTCGTTCGGCGTGATGTAGTCGCAGAGCGGGAAGATGTCGTCGTCGAGTGGCAACGCAGGCGCCGGATTAAACACGGTTGTCACACCGTGGCGACGCGCGAGTTCGAGTCCGCGCTTGGCGGCGGGAACGGGCTGTTCAAGTTGCGTGACGAACACGGCGGCGGCCGCGATATCCGCTTCGATCGCTTCGACGTCTTCGGGGCATAACCATCCAGCCGCGCCCGCTGCAACGATGATCGCGTTGCCGCCGGTGACATCGTCGACGAAGATGTGGGCCGCACCGGTGGCCACGCCATTCGTCGATGTCGCCCGCGCCGTGATGCCTTCAGCGGCCCAGGTCGAGCGCGCAATGTCGCCGAATGCATCGGCGCCGAGGCGCGTGCAGAAAACCACGTCGGCACCGGCACGCGCTGCGGCCACGGCCTGGTTCGAGCCCTTGCCGCCGGGCCCCATTGCAAAGGCCGATCCGGCGATGGTCTCGCCAAGCAGCGGCATGCGCTCGGCGCGAAACGTGAGATCAGTCACGTAGATGCCGAGGATGACGACGCCGCGGTTCATCGCGCGCTCTCCGAACCTGAAGCTGCGGCCGGAGCATCGGGTGCGAGGTTCACGCCCTTCTTGAAGATGAAGCAGCCATAACCGCGCGCTTCGCCGGTGGCGATCACGCAATAGGCTTTTTTGGCGCGTTCATAGAACGCGAAACGTTCGATGGAAGCGAAGGGCGTCGCGCGCCCTTCGGCGGCGTCCACTTCGATTTGTGCTTCGCGCTGCACGGCGGGGAGCGCGTTTGCGTCGCCAACCACTTCCATGCGTTCGGCCGGATGATCGACGAAGCTGTCCAGCGGCAACACCGACAACACCGCGCGGATCGCACGCGGCGCGCTCACGCCATCGAGTCGCAGCACATGACCCAGCACCGTTTGGCGCGCGACGGAATCGGCGGGAAAATTCGCGTCGCAGATCACGACTTCATCGCCGTGGCCCATCGCGCACAGCGCGTGCAGGACGTCGGCATTCAGCAGCGGATCGAGATTCTTCAGCATTGCGTCTCCTTCATGTTGAGCGTGCCTCGCTGTGTTGCGAGGTCATCGCTCATGATACTAATTCGTCTGCTTCGAACCCGCACGGTTGGCGTTTAGTCGCCGTACGGGATCCAGATGTTCTTCACTTGCACAGCTTGGCGCAAGAACGGCAGGCCTTCGCTAGCTGCGGTGTCGAACCAGTCGAACACGCGGCCATAATCGACGAACGTGCGTTTCAGGTTCCCCACCGACTCGCGCTCTGTCACCGTCGATAAATCCGCGCCGCCGAAGCACCACAACGCGTCGACATCGTCGTGTTTTGCCAGGGTCGAAGCCAGTGCTTTGCGCTCACCTGTGACGATGTTCAATGCGCCCGCCGGCACATCCGAAGTCTCAACCACCTGATAAAAATCGGTCGCCATCAGCGGACATGTTTCGCTCGGCACCGCGACCACACGATTACCCAGCGCAAGCGCCGGTGCAATCAGCGAGACGAGACCAAGCAACGGCGCTTCGTCCGGACACACCACGCCGATCACGCCAAGCGGCTCATGCATCGCCAGCGCAACGCCTCTTAGCGGCGGCGAGTGCACTGCGCCATCGAACTTGTCGGCCCACGCGCCGTAGGTGAACAAACGCGTGATCGATGCTTCGACTTCGCGCTCGGCATCGGCGGAAGAAACGCCTGTCCGTGCCGTGAGCTGCTTAGCAAATTCATCTGCGCGCGCCGACAGGTTTTCCGCGAGGTAATACAGCACTTGAGCCCGGTTATGCGTGCTGGCTTGTGACCACTTTTCAGCACTGCGCGCCGCCGCGACCGCGTTACGCACGTCCTTGCGATTGCCCTCGCCCACTTCACCTACGATCGCCCCCGACGGTGCATGCACGAGCCGCGAGTAACCGCTGTCCGGCCGAACCTGCTTGCCGCCGATGAACAACTTCGCGGTGCGATCGAGCGCGCTGACATTGCTCTCGGTGGAAGCGGACTGAGCATGCGTCGCAGAAGCGTTCGAGCGAACGGTCAGCTTAGTCCACGCACGCGGCTTCAGATACTCGTAAATCCCCTCTCGTCCGCCTTCACGGCCGAAGCCCGATTCGCGATATCCGCCGAAGCCGACACTTGCATCGAAGAGATTGGTCGCGTTGATCCAGACCACGCCGCATTGCAGACGCGGGGCGATATCCAGCGCGCGGCCGATGGTCTCGCTCCACACGCTCGCCGCCAGTCCGTAACGCGAATGATTGGCCAGCGCGATTGCTTCGTCGGGTGTGCGAAAGCTCATTGTCACCAGCACCGGCCCGAAGATTTCCTCTTGCGCGAGCGTGGACGCGGGAGCGACGTTGGTCACCAAAGTAGGCGGATAAAACGCGCCTTGCTCGGGCATGCGCAAGCCCTTGGGCTGATGAATCTCACAGCCTTCCTCGACACCGCGCTCAACCAGCGCACGAATACGCTCGAGCTGCACGGTATCCACGATTGCGCCCAGATCGATACCCTTGTCGAGCGACGGCCCAACGCGCAGCGTGTCCATGCGGCGTTTCAGTTTATCGATGAAGCGCTTCTCCACGCCTTCCTGCACCAGCAGCCGCGAACCCGCGCAGCACACCTGGCCCTGGTTGAACCAGATAGCATCGACGACACCTTCCACCGCGCTGTCGAGATCGGCGTCATCGAACACGATGAACGGCGACTTGCCACCGAGTTCCAACGTTAGCGACTTGCCCGAGCCTGCTGTGGAAACACGAATTTGCCGGCCCACTTCCGTCGATCCGGTGAACGCAATCTTCGCTACACGCGGATGCTCGACCAATGCGGCGCCGGTGCGGCCATCGCCGGTGACTACGTTTAGCACGCCCGCCGGCAAACCTGCACGTGCTGCCAACTCAGCGAACAGCAACGCAGTCAGCGGCGTGTATTCGGCGGGCTTCAGCACCACGCAATTACCCAGCGCGAGCGCCGGTGCGATCTTCCACGAGAGCATCAGCAGCGGAAAATTCCACGGCACGATCTGGCCGATCACGCCCAACGGCGCCCAGTCAGCGAACTCGCGATCCTGCAATTGCGCCCATCCCGCGTGATGCAGGAAATGCCTTGCTACAAGAGGGATATCGATGTCGCGCGACTCGCGAATCGGCTTGCCGTTATCGAGCGATTCAAGCACGGCGAACAGGCGCGCATGACGCTGCACCATCCGCGAGAGCGCGTACAAATGCCGTGCACGGCCCGCGCCGCCAAGCGCTTGCCACGCGGGTAAGGCGCGATGCGCGGCGTCGACGGCTGCATCGATATCCGCTTGATCGCCCTGCGCGATACTCGCGATCACGCGCCCGGTCGCGGGTTCCAGCGAGTCGAATCGTTCACCCGCTGATGGCGCGCGAAAGGCGCCATCGATGAAATGACCGAAGCCGTTCGTGTGTTGATCCAGCCAGGCGCGCGCGGCGCCATCGTCTTCCGGTGCAGGTCCGTAATCCATCGAGGAGAAGTAGTCGGCTACGCTCATGGGGAGCTCGTGTAAGAGATGATGCGGTGCTGATTCAAGCAACCGGATGTCGATGGAAAGCCGAGTAGCGGCCGGTGACGTGATGCTCGAGTTGCCGTTCGATATCGGCGAGAAGGCTCGATGCGCCGATACGAAACAACTCCGGTTCGAGCCATTCGCGGCCGAGTTCTTCCTTCATCAGGATCTGGTATTCGAGCACCGACTTGGCGGTGGACACACCGCCCGCTGGTTTGAAGCCGATCATCATGCCCGTCCGTTCAAGGTATTCGCGGATCATGCGCACCATGACGAGGGAAACGTCGAGCGTGGCGTTGACGCCTTCCTTGCCGGTGGAGGTCTTGATGAAATCGGCGCCGGCCATCATGCAAACCATTGATGCCTTGGCAATGTTCGAGAGCGTGCGGATGTCGCCGGTAGCGAGAATGGCTTTGATATGCGCCGGGCCGCACGCTGCGCGGAAGTCGCGCATTTCGTCGTAGAGCGCTTGCCAGTTGCCGGTGAGCACGTGTTCGCGCGTGACGACAATATCGATTTCCGCCGCGCCGTCTTTCACCGACGCTTCGATCTCTTTCAACTTCAGCGGATGCGGAATCAGGCCAGCGGGAAAGCCCGTCGATACGGCGGCAACCGGGATGCCGCTACCGGCAAGCGCTGCGACTGCCGTGCCGACGAAGCGGTGATACACGCACACTGCGCCGGTCTTGATGGAGCCGGGCGGCATGCCGAGCGCGTCCAACAAGTCGTCGCGAATCGGACGACGCGCTTTGGCGCATAAGCGTTCGACGCGGGCGGCAGTGTCGTCGCCATTGAGCGTGGTCAGGTCGATGCAGGTGATGGCTTTGAGCAACCACGCTGCCTGCGCGTCCTTTTTAACCGCGCGGCGCGTGCCGAGCGTGCTGACCCGGCGGCTGACTGCTGACTGATTGACTCGCAGGCCGTCGACCCATGAGAGATCCAGCGGCACACCGGGATTGCGCGGTTCCGCGTGAATGGAAGGCGGTTTGCCGCGCAAGGGGACAACGGGTTGAGAAGCAACATCGAGCATGAGCGTGGCCGGTTGTGCGGTGCACAACATTTTCCGGTTAATCGATGCATTATTCTAACACCTGGCTGTTATGATTGTAACATTCGGGATTACACCGAGGGCGGTGGGATTCGTTCGCACTTGGGGTTGGTTTGGGTCTGCTGGCGCTCGTTGGCCGGGGGTGCGAACACCCCTAACCCTGCGGCCTTTTAATCTCCACGGTTAGAATTGACCCTTCAGCACCAATCGCCGAAAAAATCACGGGCGACGCCGCGGTCAAGGAGAACCCGATGGATGCATTGCCACCCGAAGAAACCATCCGCAGCGCCGTCGAACGGTCGGTGGGCCGCTTGCGCTTGCAGCACGAAATCGCCGTGCAATTCGCGACCTCCGTCCTGCGGGTACACAGCGCCAACGCGCTCCTCGACGAGGCATGCAAGGCGGTATCGGCTGGATTGCGCTCGCGTTTTGCCAAGGTGCTCCGCTATCAGCCCGAAAGCGAAACCTTCGTACTTGAAGCCGGAGTAGGCTGGGACCCTGCAGACATCGGCACCACGGAACTCGGCGCCGACGACGCCAGCCCCGCCGGCCACGCGTTCGCCAGCGGTCGCCCGGTGCTGTCGAATCACCTGGGCACCGAACATCGGTTCCGTACGCCCGACCTGCTCGCCCGGCATGGCATCAAGCGCGCCATCAACGTCCCCATCCGCGGCATTCCCGAAACCTTCGGCGTGCTCGAAGCGGATAGTTCCGACGACGAAGACTTCACCGAAACGGATATCGTTTTCCTGGAAGCGATCGCGAACGTCATCTCCATGGGCCGCGAACGGCTGGCGGCGGAATCGCAGACCGGCGCCGACGAGCTGTTTTCCACCAGCGTGCTGAACGCGAGCACGGACTGCATCCAGGTGCTGTCGCTGAATGGCGGTATCGAATTCATGAACGATAACGGGCTGGCGGCGCTGAGCATCGACGACTTCGCGGACATCGGCGGCACGTTTTGCGTCGATTTGTGGCCGGAGGATCAGCGCCAGAAAGTCCTGCAGGCAATGGCGAAATCGGCCGAAGGCGAACCGGTCCGATTCGAAGGCCCCTGCCCGACCCGCGCCGGCGATGCCCGCTGGTGGGATGTATCGGTCGCGCCCATTCGCGATGCCGACGAGCGCGTAAAACGTATCGTGCTGACCATGCGCGATGTCACCGAACGGCACGAGAACGAAGAAGAGCTCGTGGCGCTCGTATCGAGCCAGGAAACGCAGCTTGGGAATTCGGCGCTGATGATGAAGGAGGTTCATCACCGCGTTCGCAACAGTCTTCAACTGGTGCAGACGCTGCTCGCGCTGCAGGCGAATCTCGCCGGCGACAAGTCCGTTGCCACGCATCTGCAGGCTGCGGCCACGCGCGTGCGCACGGTCGGCTCGGTGCATCACCGGCTCTATCAGGACGATGGCGCCGAAGCGACGGACGCCACCAGTTACCTGCGCTGCTTGACGGCCGATCTGGCGGAACTGGCGGCGGGGCGGGAGGTATCGCTGGAAGGGGAATCAATCGTGCTGCCCGCTGCACGGCTCGCGCCGCTCGGGCTCGTCACGGCGGAACTGGTGACCAACGCGCTCAAGTACGGTCGCGGGACGGTGCGCGTGAAGCTGGAACGATCCGGCGATGTCGTGCTGCTCTCGGTGGAGGACGACGGAGACGGCTTTCCCATCGACTTCCCGAAGCCGCAGGGCACGGGCCTCGGCATGCGGCTCGTGACCACGTATGCCGGTAAGGGCGCGGGCGCGGTTACCGTCGACAGGACGGTGCCGTTCAGCCGTATTTTGGTGAGGTTTCCGGCGGGGTGAAGGCTGGTTGCAGGCGCCGCCCCGTTAAATCGCCCCCTTCTCCCTTAACCTTTCGATCATCTCGCCCGGCACATCCCAGTCTCGCAGGATCGCTTCGTTATCTTGCCCTGGACTCGCCGGTGGCCCACTGACCTCCGGCACCGTGCGGCTAAAGCGCGGCGCCGGGCCCGGTTGGGTCACCCCGTCCACGTCAATAAACGTCCCTCGAGTCCGGTTATGCACATGCTCCGGTGCTTCGTTCATATCAAGCACGGGAGCAAAGCAAACATCCGTACCTTCCATCAACTCGCACCACGTCTGCCGCGGTTTCATCGCGAAGATGGCCGCTATTTTGGTTTTCAACGCCGGCCATTGCTCGCGATCCATCTGGCTGTCGAATGCGGCGTCGTGGATATCGCAGAGCTTCAGCAGCAGGGCGTAGAACTGCGGTTCAATCGCCCCGACCGACACGAATTTGCCATCCGCGCATGCGTAGGTATTGTAGAAATGCGCGCCGCCGGCAAGCATGGCCGAACCTCGCTCGCCCGACCACGCGCCAAACGCCTTGTAGCCGTAGATCATCGCGCCGAGCAGCGCGGAGCCTTCGACCATGGCTGCATCGATAACCTGGCCCTTGCCCGAACCGCGCGCTTCCAGCAGCGCGCACACCACGCCGAACGCGAGCATCATCCCGCCGCCGCCAAAGTCACCGACAAGATTCAGCGGCGGCACCGGCGGCGCATCGATTCGGCCGATCTCGTGCAACATGCCGCTCATCGCGATGTAGTTAAGATCGTGACCGGCCGCGTTGGCCAGCGGACCGTCCTGCCCCCAGCCAGTGACGCGGCCATACACTAGCTTCGGATTGCGCTGCAGGCACACGTCCGGCCCGAGGCCAAGCCGCTCCATCACGCCGGGGCGAAAACCTTCGATCAGCGCATCGGCCTCAGCAACAAGATGCAGCGCCAGTTCGCGTGCTTCCGATTGCTTGAGGTCGAGCGCCAGAGAGCGGCGGCCACGCGCCATGACATCGAATTTCGTGCCTTGCATGGGATAGGGTGTCGTGCCGCCGGCCGGCTTACGGTCGATGCGGATCACTTCCGCGCCCATGTCGGCGAGCATCATCGCGGCGAACGGACACGGGCCAAGCCCAACCATCTCCACAATGCGAATCCCCTTTAGCGGCCCGCTCATCGCAGGGTCCGGTGCAATGAGCATTTCGGCCCTGGCAACACATGAACAGCGGGAAATTTCATGTCGATTTCCTTAGCGGAATGGTTATGCGAGTCCGGAGTTTCTCTTAATCGCCTGAATTCCAGGAGCTCGTCGATCTGAGAAACTTTACACCTCACCCGATCATCAATCGGACCTTCGCCTTACGTTTAATACGGCTGCCTTGCCGCACCATGCGTGCAATGCCCCCATTTATCTTTTCTAGCCGGGTACCATTGAATAGAATTAAATTGAATTGAATCGACTCAAGCGCTGCTCATGCAGCAAGAAGACCAGGCGGTCCACGATCATGTCCAAGGGAGTCTGCTAATGAGTCTTCAGAAAATCAAACGAGCGAGCGTAAGCGCCGCTTGTGTTCTTCTTTGTGTATCCGCGGCGGCACACGCTCAGAAAGCCAGCAGTGCCGTCGCGGCGTCCGAACAAACAGCTGGCGCAGCCCCGATCGGCGTCGTGCTGACGCCCAATTTCACCGGCGACGATCCGGCCGCCGTCAGGGATGCGCTGGCGCGAAAATTCACCGATAGCAAAACGCGCTCGTTCGCTCATCGAGTCGAAGATCTGATTGGCGAAGCTTTGCCGAAGACGTTGCACGACGCCGCGTTGACGGACGCCAAGCTGAGCCGCGATCTCGCGTTCGTGGTGCCGGCACCGTATGGAATCCGCTATCGGTCGAAGGTCCACGTGATGACCGTGGACGTGGATCTATCGGACAGCGATCACCCGGATACGATCGTCCTCAAGAAGACGATTACCGGACCGCGCGGCCACAAGCTCGTGGTAGCGGCCGAAGCGAAATCCAAAGGCTATATCCAGACTGTCGATATCATCGAGCTGGATCCCGTCAACAAGCACAACAAGACCACCGTGCATGGGCGCTTCGTGCTGTCGCCAGCGGCATTTTCTGAGGAAGACGGCGATCTCGCGCTCGTATTGATTTGTCGCGTAGTGCCGCCTTACGTGACACAGACGCAGGACCATACCGACCCGAGCAACGAAGAACCTACAGACATCACCACGCGAACGGCGACGCTCCACGCGAACATCGGCGACATCTGGCTGGTCAATCGCGAGAAGGGCGTTGTGCTGGCGAAGGGACTGCACTTGGTGAAGTAAGCAGATTCGAGTGGGAAAGCGCTTCAATGATTCGTTACTCGAAAGCCGCCCGTTTCCCGGGCATGAATTGCCAGCCCAAGGTAGTTCCTGCGGCCGCCAGAAGGATCAGCGCTGCGCCGATGATCTGCAGCCATCCTAAGCGTTGGCCGAAGGCAACCCGATCAACAACTATTGCCACGACCGGATAGATGAAGGACAACGCGCCTGTCATCGCTGTCGGCAGTTTCTGAATCGCGCCATACAGCAGCACGTACATGACGCCGGTGTTGACCACGCCGAGGACGACAAGATCCGCCCAGTGATTCGGAGTGGTGGGCAGATGTTTGAAATCGACGAACGGTGCAAGCATGACAATGCCAAGCGCCACCTGCAATAGCGCAATCAAATGGGGCGGTGTGCCCTTGAGCCGCTTGGTCACGATCGAACAAATAGCGTAGAGAAATGCCGCGCCAAGCGCATACACAATACCTTCCAGGTACTCGCCGGGCTTGGCCAACACCGCAGGCTCCACTCTGACGACCAGCACGAGGCCCACGAATGCGACAGTGAGCCAGAAGATCGTGCGAAGGGTTATTCGTTCGCGAAACACCACCGCCCCGAGCAGTACGAGCATGAACGGCTGGGTGTTATAGACGGCTGTTGCCATCGAGATGGATGCTCGCGAATAGGCGGCAAACAGCAGGACCCAGTTGCCCACGATCGTTGCGCTGCCAAGTGCGACCAGGCCGAGCATACGCCATGAAAACAGGCTCCGGCGCAACATTCCTTTGAACGCGCAGATCACAAGCAGCGTCGCCGCGCCGAACACACAACGAATGAACACGACGTTCAGCGGCGATTGCTGCGACGACACGACGAGCCAGCCGACCGTGCCGGATATCAGCATCGCTACACTCATTTCTACGCAACCAACGCGCGTCTCTCTGGAGCTCATCGCTTCGTCTTTTAAAGTGGTTTCGGCCCTATCAGTCTAGTGGCGTCGCGAGCGTGATTCCATGTGTAAAATGCGCGGACATCGACGTTTTTAACTTCAAATCGAAGGCTTATTTGAAGAATCGCCTTTCTTCCCCGCCGGCTCTGGTCTTGCTCGACCAGACCGACCGCGAATTGCTCGCCGTTCTGTCCGAGGACGGCCGCATCGCCATGAGCGAACTCGCCCGCCGGATTGGATTGTCGGCGCCCAGCACAGCCGAGCGCGTGCGGCAACTCGAAGCGCGCGGCGTGATCCAGGGGTTCGCGGTCAGACTCGACCCGCGTGCGCTCGGATATACGCTTCAGGCCATCGTTCGGGTCAAGCCATTGCCTGGACAGTTGCATCTTGTGGAAGAAGCGATCCGGCGCATTCCCGAATTTGTTGAATGCGACAAGGTCACCGGCGACGACTGCTTCGTTTGCCGGCTATTTCTCAAAACGATCGAACAGCTTGACGAGATTCTTTCGAAGATCACGGAGCGGGCGGAGACGAGCACGGCGATCATCAAGTCGACGCCTGTCGAACGCCGCTTACCGCCCTTGGGTTGAGCGGCGCGCCGGGACATTCAAGCTTAGCGATGCAACTGCGTCCTGCAAACAATCCAGCAGCAGCGAAGCGGCCGCCGTAAGCGGACTGTCGCGGCGCGTCACTACGCCGATGGGTATCGGCGGCGGCAGGTCGACTATAGGCAACACGGCGATACCTTCCCTCACCCACGGCTGGTCGAGCAAAGGTTCGGGCAACGACGCAACCGTGTCCGAGCCGCGCAGCAAGCCGTGCGCAATGACAAAGCTCGGACACTCGATAATTTTCTGCGGCACCGTCAACCCACGCGCGGCGAAGAAATCGAGCAACCCGCGGGTCGAACTTTCAGGCGACGGATTCAACAGCCATTCCGCATCGACGAGTTCAGCAAGCGACGTGCATTGCGCGAGCGGATGACCTTGCCGCGCGACGACCACCGAGCTGATTTTGTATAGCTCGATGTAATCGAACTCGGGTCCCAGGTTTTCCGGCACGACCACAGCCACGACGAAATCAAGCGACCCGTCACGCAGACGCGGCAATGCGACGCCCGGAAATCCTTCGATAAAACTCGCGCGTGCATGGGGCATCTTCGTTCGAAACGCCCGGAACGCTGTCGGCAAGACAGACAACGCGGCGGTCGGCGTAACGGCCGCCGCAACGCTGCCTGTCACCGCGCCTTTCATATGCTCGATGTCGTCTTCGGCGCGGCGCATTTCGCTCACCACCATCTGCGCGCGAATCCTCAATTGCAAGCCGAACGCGGTCAATTGCACGCCGCGCGCGGTACGCAGCACGAGGGGCACGCCCAGGTCCTGTTCGAGCTCCTTCAACGCCTTCGTTAATGCCGCTTGCGAGAGATGCAGGCTACGCGCCGCCGCACGGATGCTGCCCTGCTCGGCGACTGTCAGAAACGCGCGCAACTGATGGTATTTCATCGGGAATTCAAGGGTTTATACCGACAACTATAAGTAGTCGCAAATTTAATTAACTGTCTTTTGGTTTTCTTTGTGACTTTATATGCTTGACCGGAAGCAGTCACGTCGAAATATCGAAATGTAATAAGGAGTTGTTCATGCTGTCAGTCGATCCCGTCATTCCCGGAATTGCCGTCATCGCGCCCGACCTCATCGCCGTGCGGCGCCAGATCCACGCGCATCCGGAACTCGCGTTCCAGGAGCGGGCCACCAGCGATCTCGTCGCCAGCCTGCTCACGCAATGGGGCTACGACGTCACGCGCGGCCTCGGCAAGACCGGCGTGGTGGGGGTGCTGAAGCTTGGCAGCGGCAGCGGGCGCATCGGCCTGCGTGCCGACATGGACGCGTTGCCCATCGAGGAGGCGACCGGCCTCCCCTACTCGAGCGCAGTCCCGAAGACCATGCACGCCTGCGGTCACGACGGCCACACCGCGATGCTCCTGTGCGCCGCACGTTATCTCGCGGAAAGCCGGCAGTTTTCCGGCACGCTGACGCTGATCTTCCAGCCCGCGGAAGAGAGCTACGGCGGCGCACGCGCCATGATCGAAGACGGTCTTTTCGAGCAGTTTCCCTGTGACGCGGTGTTCGGCCTGCACAACATGCCGGGCTACGAAGCCGGCGGCATGAACTTCTGCACCGGGCCCGCGATGGCTTCCGCCGACCGCGCCACGATCGTGCTGCGCGGGGTAGGCGGCCACGGCGCGTTGCCGCATCTGTCGCGCGATCCCATGCCCGCTGTCGCCGGCATCATCCTCGCATTGCAGAGTATCGTGGCGCGCGAAGTCGATGCGCAGAAGTCAGCGGTGATCTCGGTTGGCAGCGTGAAGGCAGGCGAAACCTTCAACGTGATTCCGCAGACCGCCGAGATGAAACTCTCGATCCGCGCGCTCGATCCCTCGGTGCGCGCGCTCTTGCGGGAACGCATCACGGCGCTTGTTCACGCGCAGGCGGCGTCGTTCGGCGTGGAGGCGGATATCGACTATGAATGGGGATATCCGGTGCTCGTCAACCACGCCGAACCGACGGCTTTCGCGGCCGAGGTCGCGCAGAAGATGCTCGGTACCCAACGCGTCGATACACAAGCGCACCCCCTCATGGGCAGCGAGGATTTCGCCTTCATGGCCGAGGTCGTGCCGGGTGCCTATGCGTGGATCGGCAATGGCGTCGAGGGCAAGGGGAGCTGCATGGTTCATAACCCCGGCTACGACTTCAACGACGACATTCTTGCCATCGGCGCGAGCTACTGGGTTCGCCTGACCGAAGCGTATCTAGTCGACTGAATCGCCGACTGAGCGATCTGGCCTTATCCCCAACTGCAGTTTCGAGAGAAGACATGAGCATACCGACCGTATCAGGCCTCGACGTTCCTCCGGGCACGGCGCTGGATCAGCGCAAGCAAAGCCGCGTGCGGCTCGTCACCGCGGCAGCGGTCGGCAACGCGCTCGAGTTCTACGACTTCACCGTCTATGGTTTCTTCGCGCTGCTGATCGGCAAGCTCTTCTTTCCCGTGCAGGATCCAGTCGGGCAGTTGTTGCTCGCAGTCGCGAGCTTCGGCGTCGGCTTTTTCACGCGGCCCGTGGGTGGGCTTGTAATCGGCATGTACGCCGATCGCGCCGGGCGCAAGAAGGCGATGGTGCTCACGCTCGGGCTGATGGCAGTCGGCACAGCGATGATCGCCGTAGCGCCGACCTACGGACAAGCCGGGATCGCAGGCCCCGTGATCCTGGTGATCGCCCGGCTCATTCAGGGATTTTCCGCGGGCGGTGAAGTCGGGGCATCGACTACGCTTTTGCTCGAACAAGCGCCGCCGAACCGGCGCGGTCTGTATGCGTCGTGGCAGTTCGCCAGCCAGGGGCTCGCCGCGCTCGCGGGCGCGTTGACCGGCGTCGCATTGACGGCCTCGCTTTCGACCGCGCAACTCGAAAGCTGGGGATGGCGCGTGCCGTTCCTGATCGGCACGCTGATCGTGCCGGTCGGCTGGTGGTTACGCAAGACGCTCGAAGAAGAGCCCGTGCACAAGCCGCAGCAGAAAGCGCCGAAGCTGCCTCTCCTCGATGTGCTCCGCGATCACCAACGCTCCGTGCTAACCGGCCTGGGACTGACGATTGCCGGCACGGCGGCGCATTTCATCATCGTTTTCTATTTGTCGATCTCCGCCGTCAAGACGCTCGGCCTGCCCCCGGGAATTGCGATGCTGTCAGGCTGTGTATCGGGTGCAATTATTTTTCTGGTCGCGCCGGTCGGCGGATACCTGAGCGACCGCTTCGGGCGCAACATCCTCGCGCAAGTCTCGCGTGTCGTGCTGCTGCTCGCCATCTATCCGGCCTTTGTTGCATTGAACCGATGGCCTACGGTCACCACGCTGCTCACGGTCGTCACGCTCCTCTCGTTGGTCCACGCGATCAATATTGGCGGCGTCGGCGCGATGCTCGGCGAGCTCTTTCCGCGCTCGGTGCGGGCGACAGGCGGTGCCGTGGTCTATAGCCTCGGGGTCGCGATTTTTGGCGGCTTCGCACAATTCTTCGTGACCTCGCTGATCGTTGCGACCGGCAGTACGCTTGCGCCCGCGTGGTATGTGATCGGCTGCGGTTTGCTGGGGTTGGTCGCCGTTGCGTTCATCGATGAGGGGTCGCAGAAGGCGCTGGACTGATTGACCGGTATGGACCGGACACAAGGCACTGAGCCAACGTTTCCGAGCCCGCTGACTCATGGATGTCTAGGCGGGCTCGAAACAAAACAAGGCTATCAATGCGGCGTCTCATTCAGGTCGTATTTCATGACCCGTCCGTGGCGCCCTTCCAGATCGCGCTCGCTGCTGTACACATCGCCATCAGGCAAACGACGCTGCACCAGGACCGCATCGAGCGCGGCTAGATCAGCGGTATCGAGCGTGGCCTGCATCACGCGCAAGTGATCGGGCAAATGATCGCCGCGCCGTACGCCGACAATGATGGCTGCGACTTGTGGTTGCTGAAGCACCCAGCGCATGGCGATAGTCGGGATGGAAAGCGCATGACGCTCCGCGATTCCCTTCAGCGCGGATAGAAGCTGCTGAAACAAATCCCAGCCGCCGAAGTCGTCGATCATCAGTTTGTATTTGACGAGCGACCGGTTCTCCAGATCATCGGTCGGCTCGCTCTTGCCGAGCCAGCGTTCCGACAGAAATCCCCCCGCTACGGTGCCGTAGCACAGTAACTGCATGCCCGCGCTCGCGCAAAACGGCGCGAGCGCCGACGACGGCCGCTGATCCAGCAACGAATACTGAACCTGCATGCTGACGAGCGGCGTCCCGCCTTCTACAAGCTCGCGAGTGCGCGCGGTATCGAAATTGGTGCCGCCCAGATGCGCGATCTTTCCTGCCCGCTGCAACTCGGTGAGCCAGTGCGCCGTCTCGAGGTAGCGCGGCACGTTGTAGTCCCACCAATGAAACTGCACGAGATCGAGACGTTCAACTCCCAGGCGAACCAGCGACCGGTCGATCGTCCGCTCGACCTGCTGACGATCGAGCGTAGCCAGGGTCGCGAGGTCGGGAACGTACTTGGTGTGAACGCGCAAATCGCGAAGACTGTCCCGGCCGTTGCGAGCAAGGTAATCGCGGCGGAATTCGCCAATCAACTCTTCTACACCCGTGTAGATATCCGCGCAGTCGAACGTCGTGATACCGGCTTCGTAGTAGGCCGCCATGTCGGCGATCGCCGTGGCGCGATCGACCGAACCGTGCCCACCCGCGAGCTGCCATCCGCCTTTGAGCAGGCGCGAAATCGTATAGCCGGGGGCCAGGTCGATGCAGTACTGCGAACTCATTGCTGTTGCTCCGTGGAAGGAAGTTTGACGGCCGTGGTGTCGGCGTGGCTGAAGCGGCGCAGACCTGTACGCACGATTCTGAAACGCGAGGGGCAGTTCGGATCGGGACAGGCGACTTCTGCGTCGGTGCTCATCCAGTCATTCGGATGCAGTCGCCGTTGCTTCGATGCAAGCAGCGGCAGCAGCGCCGCGAGCGAGTAGATGGAGAAACCTTGATCGGGCGGCAAATGCAGCATCTCGCCCTTCAACTCAAAGTAGTCACCCACCTTTGCGCCGCAATACAACTTCGCCCCGTCCGGCGCGACCACCTCGACGCGCAGGTCGTATAACTCGAAAACGTCGTCCGCGGAGTCAGTCGGGTGTTGCGTGGAAGGCATTGAACTCTCCTGGGTATAGCTGGCCAGCGGACATGCCGCATTGACATAGAAAACAACGTCGTGCAGTCACAACATACACTTCGGGCGAGTGCACGTATCGTTATTTTGTACGTCAATACTGCACTGCGGCATCCAATCAACGACAACATCAAGCCATTTTCCCTCGCTATCCCGGCTATTTTCAACGATTTGTTTTTGACNCGCTTGAATTTTTGTGCTGCCTGAGTGCACACTTCTTATCACAATGTGTGCAGTCANAATTTACAGGAGGTGGCATGGACAGCAACTTTCAAGGTGAGCGAAGTCGCCCTCGTCATTGGCATCGATGGATGCTGGTCATTCCGTTCATCTGGCAGGCGTTATTGGCTCCCGCAGTGAACGACGTCGCGGTCAAACCGTTTGGCTTGCCGTTCCCCATGTTCTGGCAGATGGCGGGCATTGTCCTGGCGAGCATCGTCATCGGGCTTGTTTTCTTCATGGATCGCCGTGCGGGCGTAGAAGACGAGGAAGCGTCCTTCCTCGAGAAAACCTCTGCTTCTACGGGAGATGCGCAATGAAGATGGCAATCGTGTTGAGTATTCTGCTTGCGACGGTAGTAGGCGCCGTCGCTTACGGGCGACGTACCCGCAAGAACGCAACCCTCGCCGAATGGGCCGTCGGCGGACGCAGCCTGGGCACGCTGATCTTCTGGTTCATGAATGCCGGCGAGGTCTACACCACCTTCGCTGTACTCGGTATTTCAGGCTATGCATGGGCACTCGGCGCGCCCGCCTACCTCGCCTTCTGTTCCGTATCGATGAGTTACGCGGTCGGGTACTGGCTGATGCCAAAGATCTGGAAAGCCGGCCGGCTCGGAAAACTCGTCACGCAAGCCGACTTTTTCGCAGCGCGCTTCGATGCCCCCTGGCTCGGCGTGATCACCGGCGTGATCGGGATAGCGTCGCTGATCGTGTACGTCCAGATCCAGTTAGTGAGCCTTGGACTGATCGTGCAACTCACGCTCGACGACGCCATCTCGAGCCGCGCGGCAACCATCATCGCGGGACTGCTCATGATTGCGTTCGTGTTCATCGCGGGCATCCGCTCGGCCGCATTCGCCGCCGGCGTGAAGGACGTGCTGATGATCGTGGTGGTGGTATTGCTGAGCGCGACCGTGGCAAGCAAGGTCGGCGCAGGTTCGCTACTCGATATCTTCGGCATGGTCGAAGCGAAGCATCCGGGCATCGGCAAGTTTCCGGGACTCGACGCCAGCTCGCCCACCACCGCGATCTGGCTGATGACATCCGCGATCAACATCGCGCTCGGCAACTGGGTCTTTCCGCATCTGTTCCAGATGTCGTACTCGGCGCGAAGCGCCACATCCATTCGACGCAACGCCATCTGGCAACCGCTGTATTCGCTCGCGTATTTCTTCATCATCCTGCTGGGCTTCGCTGCGCTGCTCGCCAATACGCATCCGCCCGGCGACAACCTGAATGCCGCGTTGCTGCAGTTCGTATCGGAGCGTTATCCGTCCTGGGTGATCGGTCTGGTGGCGGGAACCGGATTCCTGCTTGCACTCGCGCCGGGCGCCTTGCTGCTCGTCGCGGCAGGTTCGATCTTCACGCGAAATGTCGTGCGGCCGTTCGCTCCGCGCCTGAGCGAAGGTCAGTCGCTGGCGTTGTCACGTGCCTCGCTGGTTTGTTTTGCCGGTGTGGCCGTCTACTTGTCGCTCGCTCAGAAGGGCTCGCTGGTCAAGATTCTCCTTGATGCGTACTCGGCTATCGGCATGCTCGCCCCCGCCGTCTTCCTCGGTTTCATCTGGAGACGCACGAGTGCAACCGGTGTTCTGGCTGGCATGCTCGCCGGTTTCATCGCCTTGCTCGCACCGTTTTCCGCGCACTACTGGGGAACACATTGGCCGCAATGGGAACCCGGCTTGATCGCAATGGCGATCAACGCTGGCGTGACCATTCTTGTCAGCCTCGTCACGCCGGCACCCGCGCCGGCCGCCGTTGGCATCGGCCTGCTGGACAGCGCCGGGCCGCCAACGACTTCTCGCAACGGCTACAAGCTCGGTGCGTAAGACCAGGTCCCTGACACGCGTCTAAACGATCCATCGCCCTATCCGCGTTTGCCCACGCCGCCATCGGAGCGTGGCGAACGCGTCCTGCCTGACATCCTCGACACGCCTTCTGGAGATCGCCGTGAAAAAGAGCTGGTTCTGTATTGGCGCGTTAATCGCGTCGCCTCAAGTCGTATTTGCCCAAAGCAGCGTGACGCTTTATGGCCTCGTGACGGCAGGGGTTACTTACGTCAATAACACCGGCAAGGGGCCCGTATACGAGTCCGAAACCTGCGCGCCACCCGGATGTAACCGATGGGGATTGAAGGGCCGTGAAGACCTCGGTGGCGGTAGTGCAGCGATCTTCACGCTGGAGAACGGCTTCAACATCCAGAATGGACGGCTGGGCCAAGGGGGCACTGAATTTGGCCGGCAGGCGTTCGTTGGTTTGACAAATAGCTACGGGACAATCACGCTTGGACGCCAGTACGATTCGCTGTCGGATACGGTCGGGATGTTTCCATCGAGTAATAACTTTGCGACCGGGTACGGTTCGCACTTCGGCGACCTGGACAACCTGAACCAGTCGATCCGCATCAACAACGTGATCAAGTACGTGAGCCCGGTCTGGAACGGCCTGCAACTCGACGGCATGTTCAGCCTCGGTGGTCAGGCAGGCGACTTCGCGACGAACCGCGTATGGGCGCTTGCCGGTTCGTACATCGCGGGGCCGTTCGCGTTCGCAGCCGGTTACCTCGATATCAACACGCCTGCGACGAACGCGAACGGAACGGGCGGTGTCTACGCGTCGAACGGCAACTACGTGGGTTCACTGAGCAACTACGTCGCTCTGCAAGATGCGAACGCCATGAAGGTTCTTAGCGCCGGCGCGTCCTATTCGATTGGGAATGCGAACGTAGGCGTGGTCTATTCGCATACGGTCCTGAAGAACAGCCAGTATTTTGTCGCCAATGGTTTCGCCAACGCCGGAAGCGGCAGCGATTTCAAACTCGACAGCTATGAAGTGACGGCCACGTATCGCTTTACGCCTGCGCTGCTTGTGGGCGGCGCTTATATTTATAACGCGGGCAAGGCGGATTACGAAGGGTTGAAACCGACCTTCCAGCAGATCAACCTGGGAGCCAACTATTCGCTATCGAAGCGCACCAGCCTCTTCGCCGTGGCCGTGTTCCAGAAAGCGGGCGGAGACGGTATAGCGCCAGTATTCAACTCGGCGGGCGCTAACGTGGGCCGGACAGCGATAGCGGAAATCGCCGGTGCCGGAGTCGACTCGAGCTCAGCGAAACAAGTGCTCGTGTCGGTGGGGATCACGCACACGTTTTAAAACGCTGCTGGAATGGAAGATGACCGCAAAGCACCCATTCCGCGCGACTCACACTCCACCCAATTTTGACGTCAGGTTCGCCGCATTGAAATGCGGACCGCAACCAGCTCTCAAACGTCGTCGCTGCTTGTGAGCTGGTGTTATAGCCTCCCGATCGAACCAGGTAATAAGACGTCACGTCGATGCTGAACCGGGCGTCATCGAAAGGCGCGATAAGCCGTCCGTCGCTCAACTCCTCCGCGGCCAGAACCTCGCTTTCAAGTACGACGCCAAGACCGTCGACTGCAGCCTCGATCGCCATGACCGACCGATCGAGCCAGAGTTCGTTGTCGGGCCGGACTTCCTCGTCGCAAACCCGCCGCAAGTACTCCGACCACGTCAGCCCGTTGGACGAATGAATCAGCGTCGCGCGCAAAAGATCCCGGGGATTCTTCAGCGCGAGTGTGGTGGCCAGCGCAGGGCTGCACAACGGGCGTAGCCGCTCAACCAATAAGGGCTCGACATCGAGCTTCGAAGTATGCGGATAGCCATAGGCGATCGCGATATCGAATCGAGTCGTCTCGAGGTCGTCATGATCGGACAGCGTAGACAGCCGGATCCTGATTTCCGGATTGGCGCGCAGGAATTCCGGAAGCCTGGGTTGCAGCCACTTGGTCGCGAAACTTGGACCCGATGCAACCACCAGATAGCCTCGCTGCGACTGCGGAGCGACCAGATTAGTGGCGTCAGCAATCACACCGAATGCGCGTTCAATCTCGCGGGCGTAGGAGCGCCCCGCAGCCGTGAGAACGGCTCGTCCCGGATGGCGTTGAAACAACGGCACACCCAAAAAATCCTCAAGTTGCTGGATGTGGTGACTGACCGCTGACGGTGTGACCGCGAGTTCTTCCGCGCCGAGCGCAAAGCTTCCCTTTCGTGACGCGGCTTCGAACGCAAGGAGTGCCTTGAGCGGGGGCAGGCGGGATTTCGTCGTGCTTCTAGTTGAGCTCATTTCACGAGGTGCTGAGTTATATGCGTTGGCGCCGGCATTTTCGCCTACCTAAGATGTTTTATGACGGCGGTCAGCAAAAGCAAGTCGTATGCCAAACGTTGTGCTTCGACGAGTCTGGTGCCGGCGGCGGTCGTCCGATGTGTGGACCGATGATGTTGCGCAACCCAGGTTATCCCGCCAGCGATCAGATATGGCCGGATAACGAGCCAACGGAGTGAACGATGAAAGAAGGACTTCTGCAAGCATCCCGCGACTTTTTGGTCAGATACGGCGGCGACGCCTTCCCGAACCTGTTCACGTCCGCCAAGGGCACTATCGTAAAGGATAGCAACGGCCGCGAATACCTGGACTTCACATCAGGGCAGATGTGCGCCACGATCGGGCACAACCATCCGGCGATTGTCGAAGCGGTTCATCGGGCAGGCGAAAAGGCCTTCCACATGTTCAGCGGCATGATTCCCGAGGTCGTGGCTGAGCTCGGGCAGACGCTTGCACGCGATTGGCTGCCTGGCGACATCAAGAAGACGATCTTCATCAATACCGGCTCTGAAGCGACCGAGGTCGCGCTGCGCATGGCGAAGATGTACACCGACGGCTATGAAGTTCTGGCTCTGGGTGGTTCGTGGCATGGCATCACGGGCGGTGCGAGTACCGTGTCCTTCGCGAGCGACCGCAAGGGCTATGGCCTTCCCGCGCCCGGCGTTTTCCTGATTCCCGAGCCAAATTCATATCGCCCATACATTCAGGCGGCCACACCGGAAGAAGCCGCGCTGGCCAACCTGAACCTGGCGTTGAAGATGTTCGACATGCAGTCGAGCGGCCGCGGCGCGGCGATCATTGTCGAGCCCGTTATCAGCGCGGGGGGGGTCCTGGTGCCACCGAAATCGTTCATGCAGGCGCTAAGAAAGGCGGCGGACGACCGCGGCATGCTGCTCATTTTCGATGAAGCGCAAACGGCGTTTGGCCGTATTGGAACCCGTACCGGATCCGAATTCTTCGGTGTCGTTCCGGACATCATGACCATGTCAAAAACGCTCGGTGGCGGCTTGCCGCTTGCCGCGGTATCGACGACGGCAAAGATCGAAGAAGTCCTCCACCAGAAACACTTCACGTTCTACACGAGTCACGTTTCGGACCCGCTCACAGCAGAAGTTGGACTGGCGGTGTTGAAGGTGATCAAGGAAGAGAACCTCATTGCGCGCGCGAATGAAATGGGGGGCTACCTACGCCGTCGCTTTGAAGAGTTGCAGCAGCGCTACGAGGTGATCGGCGATATCCGGGGCGCGGGCCTCCTGCTTGGCGTCGAACTGGTGACCGACCGGGTATCGCGCAATCCGGCTCACGAGCTTGGTGCCATGACGACCCGGAAATGTTTTGAGAACGGCCTGAGCATGAATATTCGCCGTCGGCCGGAACGCGGGTCCGTATGGCGCATTGCGCCTCCGCTGACCGTTTCAACGGACGAGATCGATCGCGCGGTGGACATCCTCGATAAGGCGTTGCGCGACAGTCTCAATGAGACAGCAATCGCGAGAGCTGCCTGAGCCTTGCGATCAGGATCGAACGGATTTTTTCAATATTGGGGAAACCATGAAGCACATTGCGGCGAGACATTGGCTGTTCATTGCGGCCATTACCGGCTTTGGACTTACTGCTCCCGCAGCGCACGCGGAAAGTTCAACATTGGAAAAAATCCGTTCGTCCAACACGCTTACGCTGGGTTATCGCGAATCATCGATTCCGTTTTCTTTTCTTGGCGCGGGTCAAAAGCCGGTCGGCTTCTCGCTAGACCTTTGCAATGCAATCGCGGAAAAATTGAAGACGGATCTGAAACTACCGAAGCTGAACGTGGCTTATATGGCGGTCAGCGCAGCCAACCGAATACCGCTCCTGCAAAACGGCACGATCGACATTGAATGCGGAAGCACGACCAACACGGCCGAACGCCAGCAGCAGGTCGGGTTTTCGGTAGCCACCTTCGCCGGCGGCCCGACCTGGCTGACCACGGGATCGTCGGGAATTACCGATGTAAAAGGGCTTCAAGGCAAGACCGTCGTACTGACGCAAGGATCGCTCAACCTGGGTCTCGCCATGAAAATCAATAGCGATCTCAAGCTCAATATGACGATCCTTCAATCCAAGGAACAAGCCGAATCTCTTCTGTTGTTGCGCACAGGACGCGCTTCGGCATGGTTTGAAGACAACATCCTGGAAGCAGGTCTTGTGGCCGGATCTCCCGACCCCAAGGCATTCCGATATTTGCCGAACGCAAGCGGGCAGGTCTATTACTACGGCCTGATGATTCCGAAGAACGATCCGGGATTCAAGTCTTTGGTGGACGGCGCCCTAAGTGCCCAAATGGCGTCCGGGGAGTTTTCAAAGACTTACGCCAAGTGGTTCACCCGGCCCATTCCGCCCCACGGACAGAACCTTGCTTTGCCCATGAACGAAGCGCTGAAGGCTCGCGTAGCGGCGCCCAGCGATTCTCTTACCCCGTAGCGCTACAGCCCTGCGTAAGCCGTGACCGACTAAAGGCGGACCGTTTCAATCGGCCTTTGCCTTAAGACATTCACATCATCTGGCCGTCGACCTGTTACCCGATGTGGCGCCCCGTCGCGGGCGCCCTTTCAGTGAGGGAAAAGCAATGCAAGTGCTCTTTGACCAAGCAGCGGACGGTGGCACCTACCTTGGCTGGTTGATGTCCGGCCTTTTCTGGACTTTGCTCCTATGGTTTGTTTCCGGCGTGCTCGCGTTCGCCATAGGCATTGGCGTCGGTGCGGCTCGCACCGTCCGTCATCTTCCACTGCGAATTGCGGCGCGGCTTTATGTTCAGGTGTTCCGCAATGTCCCGCTCCTCGTGCAAATGTTCCTTTGGTACTTCGTCCTTCCCGAAGTGATCCCAACCACATGGGGAAGCGCAATCAAGCAGATCGCGCCACCCTGGGCCAGTTTTTATCCCGCCGTAGCCGGGCTTAGTTTGTACACGGCATCACGTATTGCGGAACAGGTTCGCGCCGGCGTTAATTCTCTCTCCGATGGCCAGAGAAAAGCGGCAGACGCGCTTGGCTTGACCGCCTTTCAGACTTACGTCCTGGTTCTATTGCCGCAGGCACTTCGCATAACCATTCCAACGCTAACCAGTGAAGCACTTGGCCTCCTCAAAAATACGTCCGTCGCGCTGACGATCGGCCTGCTTGAGATCACTGCTCGAGCGGCGCAGATCAATGAGTTCACATTCAGGACGTTCGACGCGTTTGCGAGTGCAACCATTCTGTACTTGCTGATCGCGCTCGTGTTGCATCAAGTCGCGTTTCAGGTGGAGCGGATCCTCCGTATTCCTGGAACGAGCCCAAACAATACGTCCAGAAAGTAGGTGACCTCATGTCCTTTGACTTTGCTGCTGTCGTCAGCGCTACTCCGTACCTGCTGCAAGGACTTCTCTTTTCCGTCGAGCTCACGCTGGTGGCCATGATCGGCGGGATGCTGTTAGGGACGTTCATGGCAATCATCAGGCACATGGGCGTGCCCGTCGCCAGCGAGGCCGTTCGCGCATACGTCACCCTGATGCGTTCCATTCCTCTGATCCTTGTTCTTTTTTGGTTCTTCTTTCTAGTTCCGTTGTTGCTGGGTCACTTGACTCCCGCCGGCCACTCGATACCGCTCGGCCCAAGATTCACCGCTTTTATTACCTTTACCCTTTTTGAATCTGCTTACTATGCGGAGATTGTGCGTGCCGGACTTAAGGCAATCGACAAAGGGCAATATGAAGGCGCGAAGGCGCTTGGCCTTTCCACCTCATCCATGTATTCGAGTGTTGTCGTTCCGCAGGTTTTGCGGGCAACCGCACCAATAATCGTGTCACAGACAATCATCCTGTTTCAGGACACGGCACTGGTGTACGTGCTGTCTCTTACCGACTTCCTCGGTGCGGCGGCAAAGATCGCTCAGCGCGATTCGAAACTCGTGGAATTTTATTCCACGGTCGCGGTTGTCTATCTGCTCATTTGCTCGATAGGGTCTGAGCTCTCCGAACGCTTCCGGAAAAAACAAGGGCAGCGTTCATCCAACGGCAGGCTCGAACGCGCAAAGCGCATGTTCGGCCTTGCCCGTCTTTAAATCATCGTTACCTTCAAGGTCTGACCATGGATGACGCATTTTCAACTCAAAACGAAATCCTTCAGATCGAAGGACTTGAGCAAAGCTATGGAGCAATTTCTGTCCTGAAGGGCATCGATCTTCGCGTCAAGAAAGGAGAACGGATCGTCATATGCGGTCCATCGGGTTCGGGCAAGTCGACGTTGATCCGGTGTATCAATGGACTCGAGACATTCAAGTCCGGAACGGTCCATGTCATCGACGTGCATAGCGGGGAACGCTTGAGACAGCTCAAGGATATTCGTCGCGAAGTAGGCATGGTCTTTCAGAGTTTCAATCTGTTTCCGCATTTATCGGTGATTGAAAACTGCATGCTGGCACCCGTCAAAGTGCGCGGCGTGAAGAAGACCGAGGCACGAGAAAGATCGCTTTATTTTCTGAATAAGGTCCGGGTCCTCGATCAAGCGAAAAAATATCCCGGGCAGTTATCGGGCGGACAACAACAACGGGTCGCGATAGCACGTGCGTTATGCGTGCAGCCTTCTATCATGCTCTTCGATGAACCGACCTCGGCGCTCGATCCGGAAGTCGTGCAAGAGGTGCTGGCCACCATCGTTGGCCTTGCAAAAGAAGGAATGACGATGATTTGCGTCACGCACGAAATGGGGTTCGCGCGAAAAGTCGCCGATCGCGTTATTTTGATAGACGAGGGGAAAATCGTTGAAGAGGCAGCGCCTGCACAATTTTTCGACATGCCCCGGCACGAACGCACGAGGGCATTTCTCGGCCGCGTGCTTCACGGACATCCCGAAACGGCACGAAGACTGGCGCATGGCTGAGCAACGACCTTCGCGAGACCCGCGCATCGCGCTCGACAACTGCGTAGAGTATCGACTGAAAAAGCTCGCCTTGCGCAAGCTTTGATCGAATGAAATCCGCCCCGCCCGATTCAGCGTTAACGCGGCGCGAGGCTCAAAACCCCTCAGGGATTCGGCGGCGTAACCGACAAGATGATCTCGGTTTGTTTATCCGACTCATTCCGGTAACGATGGGCCAGCCGTCCATCGAAGGAAACGCTCTCACCGCCGACGACGGTGTAGTCGACACCGGCAATCTCCGCGATGAGCTCACCCGCAACCACATAGACACACTCGGTTGAAGCGTGACCCCGAGGTTCCTCGGCTGATGTCTGGCCAGGATCGAGCACTGCCCGCAGCACTTCGAGTTGACCGTTGCCCGCGGTAAGCCGTTCATAGGTCACCTGGCCCATGGGGGCGATCAGCCTTGAGCGGTTACCGGGCCGGCTGATCCACACGGACGGTGCCGCGGTTTCTGTAAAAAGGGACGCGATTGATTCACCGAAGACGCCGGCCAGGCGCCGCATAGTTTCCAGACTGGGATCGGTGACGGATCGCTCGACCTGACTCAATAGCGTCGCGGATACGCCCGCCTGGCTCGCCAGGTCTCGCAATGACAGGCCGTGTGCACTTCGCAATTCTTTAAGTCTCTCGCCGATCACGATGTAGCCACCCGCTTTGTAAAGTCTCTATGAACAAAAATAGTATATGGAGGCCACCGCGGGTGGTCAAGCTAGCGGCAAAGCGGTGCGGCGAAGGCTGGCCCAATGCGCCACTACATTAACCTACGCGGGTAAGCCGTCTTCTCGCGAGCGCGATGGCTTGGCATCGCATGTGCAGTATTTCTTCACAACAGACTCAGGCGAACGCGCCACATTTTGAAGAACCGCGTGAAGGGAAACATCACGCGGAGTCGACATAAGACAATGGCCGATAAAAGCCGCAGATCACTTGAACCGATAGTTCACGGCGGCGAGGAAATTCAATTCGGTCCTGCGTTCGGTGATCGGGCTATTCCCGGCATTGTGCTCAAGCCGGCCGGCCGTCAGCGAGACCGAACCCACCCATCGTTTCGAGAAATCGTAACTGACGTAAGTATTGAGGTGGATATCCCGAATGCCCGAGCTGGTATCGTAGACCGGCAAACCAGACGCAGCACTTTGACTGGCCGAAACGCCGAACAGCGTACGGTTATAGACGGCATTAGCCCAGGTCACACCCGGTCCAACAGACACCAGCAGCTTCGACGTCAACGGCACATTTGCCACCAGATCGCCGCTGACAAGCAAACCCTGCCCCGTGCCCGCGATGTCCTGATAAGCCGCGACCGAACCCGTCAGCAGCGACACCGAATAGTCGGCGAACACCTTCAGCTTCGGACCGTAATGCACATTGCCCAGGCCGCGCAGGTGCGGATCGTCGGACTCGTTACGCGATTGAAAATCGAAGCTAATGGCCGTGCCGAAATGATAAGCCGGGCCTTTCAGGAGATTGATGCCGAGCACGTCGAGACCTTGCGAGAAGATCCGGTCGTCGTAGGAAATATCGAGCGATGGCAGCGGCAGGACCTGGAACGAACGCGAACCAGGGTATTTCGGTGAAACCATCAGCGCAGGGCCGACCGAGATTTTCCATGGATCGGCGGCGCTCGCATCGGGGGCGGCGCTTTGCTCGTCGGCGACGGCGTTCGTGACCCAGACGCACGTGAAAGAGACTAGGGTGCAACGGCAAAAATCGGCAAACTTCACTGCGGGTTCCCTGGCATGTCGAGTCCTTAGGGCTCGTGTGGACTGAACGTCATCAACGGCTTGGCTCGGTCGCCCGCACCACTCGCCGCTTCGTTCAGGCGCAAGAATACGCCAATCTCCCACACGCCGATTTTCCGCTAGCCGCTAATCACACTGCGCGACCTCGCGCCGCTCGGCATTGTGCATCGGAAAGTCCGCGAACGCACAACTCATGAGGCCATGCAGCCCTGCGTCGCCAACGGGATCGCGATCAGCATGCGTCACGCTCACCTGGTAACCGACCGCCCCGCTCGTACGCTCGACAAACTGGATCGTCAGCGCATGGACGTAGCGTTTGCGCCCAAACCAATCCTTCTCCGGCGCCACGTCGTCGCATGCGCTCTCCGGCGCGCCCGAGCACGCGGCACGCACACGCACGGCTTGCGGGCGCGTTGCATAACCCAGCTTCACGAGGTAGTCCGCGCTGTTCGGAGGCACCGGCCGCAAGCCCTTGGCGGCCAGCGCTTCATCAAGCCAGCGGGCGGGCGCCGCGTTGGTCGCGGTATCGCCCTGAGGCTCGACACTCGACGATTGCAGCGCGTAGGTCTTGACGCTGCTCGTTGTGAAATCTCCTCCGAATTTGTCCCGATACGCGCTGATCCTCACCGGCGGCTCGCTAGCGCAGCCGGTGAGCAGCGCAAGAAGGAAAACGGCGCCTGCTGTCGATCGTATGTTCACTTCGTTCCCCAGAAAACGTTTATTGCTTTTGTGCAGCGGGTTCGTCGTCGCTCGCTTCACGCGGCTCAACGGTCTGTGCGCGCAAGGTGATCGTCACTGTCGTGCCCCGGTCCGGCGCGCTTTTAATGGCAATCTCGCCTGCGTGGCGGCTGATCACCGTCTTGACGAACGCCATCCCGAGCCCGGTTCCGTCGCTCGGCGGCTGGCCATCGAGATGAAAGCGCCGGAAGCGTTCGAACAAATGCGCCTGCTGCTCGAGCGCGATGCCGTAGCCCATGTCCCGCACGACGCACACGATCGCCCCCGGCGTCTCGCTGACGATGCAGTCCACACGCGTGGCAGGCGGGCTGTATTTCACCGCGTTGCTGAGCAGGTTGATAAGCGCGCGTGTCATCAGGGACCGGTCGGCCAGGACCCAGAACGCTTCGCCTTCGCTCTCGCAACGCACCTCGATGTCCTTCGCGTGCGCGAGCGGCCAGATCTCGTCGCTGGCGTCGATCGCGAGTTCGTGCAGGTTCAGCAGTTCGAGGCTGTAATGCTGCGACTCGGCGCGCGCAAGCTGCACGAAGTCATCGGCTAGCGCGAGCGTACGCCGTGCGTAGCGTTCGACGCGCCCCATCAGGTCCATCGCGCGCGTGGAGTCGATGTGCGGCCGCTCGGTGTCGAGCAGCGCGAGAATCGACGCCTGCGGCGAGCGCATGTCGTGCGACAGCAGATGCAGCATGTCGTCGCGCTGGCGCTCGGAGGCGTGCAGCGCGGTGATATCGACCCAGCTCGCAATCCACCCAAGCGATCCGCCCGCGCTCGTCGTGCAGGGCGCATAACGAAGTATATGGTCGCGCCCATGACGATCGCGCACTTCGATGCCGTGCATCATGACGTCCGCGTGACGCTCGACACGCGGGTCGAGCATCGCCGGCCATGACATGCCGCTCGGCAACGCGCCGCTGCTGTCCTCATCGACCAGACGCACGAAGTGGAACTCGCTGAAGATCTGCACGATCGACATATCGTTGAAACGCACGGGGCCGAAATGCAGCCGCGCGGGATCGTTGACCATCAGGATGCGACCGTCGCGGTCGCAAACCATGATCGGCTCCGGCAAACTGTTCAGGCTGTCCCAGATGAACTGCCGCATGTTGCGCTGGCGCTGCACAGCCTGGCGCGTAAGTGCGATCAACCGCTCGAGCAGATCGCCCGCCGCGCCCTGCGGTTTCTGCTCGGCCCCGGGCAGCAGGTTGGGCTCGGCGGCGAGCAGGCGCAGCTCCTGTCCGAGATAGGACATGGCGACCTCGAGACGCCGCCAGCTCCACAGAAGATAGATCAGCGCGAGGCCACCGAGCGCCGGCACCGGAGAGAGCCAGCGCGAGCGCAGGTACACCATGCAGGCGCTCGCAACCAGACTGGCGCAGGCCAGCGCAATAGTGAGCATGAGCGACTGAAACGGCGACATCACCAGTAAGCCCGCGAGCAGGATGCCGACCGGCACGAGGCTCGTCCAGCCGGCCGCCTTGTCGCTGACCGGTTCGATGGCGCGGCCGTCGAACAATCCATCAAGGATGGTCGCGTAGATATCGACGCCCGGCAGCTCGCCCACAACGCCCGAGATGGGCGTGGCAAAGCGGTCGCGCAGACCGGCCGCCGTTGCACCTACCAGCACGATCTTGCCCGCGAAGAATTCAGGCGGAACCGAGCCTTGCATCGCGGCCGCGAACGAGACCCGCGGATAATCCAGCGACGTGCGCGAGAACGGAATCATCATCCGGTGCGCACGTTTCAGCTCTCCTGCGCCCGCCGGACCTGACGCAGCAAAAACCGCATCGGCCGCCGCCGGTTCGATGCCGGGCAGCGGCGCATCCCGGCCACGCATCGCGCGATAAACCGGCACCGTGATGCTCGGCCACCAGTTCTTGCCGCTGCCCTCGAACAGCGAGACGCTGCGCACGATGCCGTCCTGATTCACTTCCAGATCGATATGACCCACGCCCGCCGCCGCCGCGCGCAACACCGGGACAGGTTCGACCGCCGCGGGCTCGTTCTGGTTGACCGGCAGGCGATCGACGAGAAGCGGCAGATAGGTCGGCACGTGCTTCATTGCCTGGGCAAAAGCGGCGTCGCCGGGAGAAGGCTCGGTGAACAGCACGTCGTACGCGACGCTGGCCGGCTTCGCCTTCGCGAGTTGCTCAAGCAGCGCCGCGTGGGTCTCGCGCGGCCACGGCCAGCGCCCGAGTTCCGCGATGCTCTCGTCGTCGACCGCGACGATCACAATACCGGCCGACGGACGGCTCGCCGAGTGCGACAGCAACTGATCGTAGATCAGGAAACTTGCGCGTTCCGTCAACGGACTCACGACGCCGTAGAGCACGGCGGCAACGCCCACCGCGCCAATCAGCATCCACTCGAGGAAGAAACGCTTGCCTATCGACGGTCCCGGCCAGCGCCGGTTGCGAAAGGGGAAGCGCCATGGCATGGGTCGCGCCTACCGCGTTTGAGTGAAGGACCGGATTTCGCTCGGGATCGACAGGAGCCGGCCGTTTTCGAAGGTATCGACAACAATCGTCCAGTAGTACTTTCCGGGCGCCAGATCCGCCACCGACATCTCTCCGCCCGACACGTCGAGCAGGTCGATCAACGGTGCGCTCAGGTCAGCATGACTCGACAGGATGAAGCGATACCGCGCGCCCTGCCCGTTGCCGTCCACATGCCAGCGGAACACGTAGCCATTGCCTTCGGTCGGCGTAGCCGCCGCGTTGGTCGTATCGAGATAATGGCTGAACGTGAAGACCTGCGGCAAACCGTCAATGCCATGCGTGTCCATGGCCGAGACACGCACGAAATAGTTGCCCTCGGGAATGTTGTCGAACGCTGCATGCGGGCCGGTCGTGCGCTGATCGCGAAGCAGGTCGAGAAAATCGGCATCGGTCGCGATTTCCGTACGGTATGCACCAGCACCATCGACCGGCGTCAGGTCGAATGCAACTTGCGGAGCGCGCTGCAACTTGTCCGGATCGACAATGCCCGGCGGGTCGAGCAGCCGCACCGACGCACCCGCGGTCTGGCCCGTGCGAGTCAGGTTGCCGTAGCCGGCCAGAACGAGTGTCTGCGCGCCGCCCTGAACCGGCAGCGGGGTGGCGGGGTTATCGGCACCCGCTCCGTCCACGCCGATCTTGCCCGCCAGCACCTCGACGGTGGTCGCGTCTTGCGCGGCCAGGTAGTTCACCCGGAAACGTGTGCCGCGCACACCTGCCACCACCGACGGCGAACTGACCCGGAACGAATCGCGCGGGTTCTTGAACGGCGTGACGTCTGTCGTGACCTCGCCTTCCTTCAGGTCGAACTGGCGTTCAACCGCGCCGGTCAGCAACGTGATCCGCAATCGCCCTATCTGGATACGGCTGCTCGACGGCAACACGACGTGCGAACCGTCGGACAGCGTCATGGACACGAACGCGTCGCGGCCGGTCTGGATTTCGTCGCCCTCCACCAGCATCTTCCCCGCGCTCAACGGCACGGGTGGCGCGCCCGCAGCGCCTTCTTTCTCGACGCTGCCACGGACCGCCACTACTTGCGCCGTCAGCAACTTCTGCCTGAGTCGTGAGGTGGGTATGGAGAGACGAGTGTTGATCCGCAGGTGGCGCGGATTCGCAACGTGATTGATGTCGCGCAACAGCCGCCAGTCGACGGGACTCTGCATATAGCGGTCCGCGAGCGTGTAGAGCGAATCGTCGGCACGCACTACATACGGCGTCATGTCCTGCGGCGGCACGCGTTTGGCGTGCGCCGGCTGGATCGAACAGACGAGCGCGACGATGCCGGCCACCGCCATTGCGGTTTCCAGCCCCGTGCGTGGGCGTTGATGCGCCGCCAAACCGCGCCTGTTTTTATGGAACCCGTTCACGGCGATTCATTCCCCACTTTTTCCAGCCGGTAGCCGTAGCTATAAATGGGTGTTATGCGGTAACCGTTTTGCGGCCGCAACACCAGCTTGGAGCGAATCTGCGACACATGGGTATCGATTGTCCGCGAGGGAATATCCACGTCCTGCCGCCAGACCAATTCGCGGATATGGCTGCGTGACAGTGGCCGCGACAGGTTGCGAAAGAGCAGCAGCGCAAGCTCGAATTCCTTTTGCGTCAGCGCGGCCGGCGCTTCACTGACCAGCGCGGTCTGGGTAGTGAGATCGAATCGATAAATGCCGTACGTTTCATGGGTCACTTCGTGCTGCTGCATGTAAATCCGCCGCAACAACGCTTCCACGCGCGCGAGCAGCACAGGCCGCGACACCGGTTTGAGGATGTAGTCGTCCGCACCCGCATTGAGCATCTGGACGATATCGGCTTCAACGCTGCGGCTCGTCAGGAAGAGGACCGGCAGATTCGTGGTGAGGTTTTTCCTGACCCATTGCAGTACGACGTCGCCCGGCATTTCCGGCATGTTCCAGTCGAGCAGCAGCAGGTCGTAAGGCTGACGCCTCAGCTCGTGGATCAGGCTCTTGCCGTCCGTAAACACCTCGCAGAGGTGCCCGGCGGCGGTCAGTGTCTGAGCCACAAACTCCGTCTGGCTCAGGTCGTCGTCCAGCACGCAAATCCGCATTGCCTGATATCCCGTTAAATAGTCAAGACGGCCTTGTCGCTTATTTTTTTACGCCCAATACAAATGCAGCCGATACAGATTATCGCGTTCTTTTTATTATACTTTTTACCGCGATTCAACGCATTTGAACCAGCATCCGGTCAAAGCTTTTCATGACATGATCCCACGCCGCATCCGAGTAATCCTCTCGCGCCCGCGCGCACATGCAGGCAAATGCCATCAATCGCCGCGCCGTCTGTTCGCAATAAGTCAGTGGCATTGAGGCGGCTTCATCTTCGCGAAGTCCCGCAAAATGATCTTGAGTGCGGTCCACCGAACGGTTCAATGTCTCCAGTCGCGCCCGCAAAATATCCGCTAACCACGGCGTCTTGACCGCGCACGAGTCGGCGTAAGCCTCTATTGCCGCGCGCGCATGCGAATCCGACGCCAGATCCAGCGTCACATAACGCAAGCTATCGGTCGATTGCCCCGGCTGGATTTTCGACTTCCACGCAAGCGGGCCACCACTGGATTTATTCAACATTCGAAGCACCCGGTACTGTCCTGTTACCTGACATAAACAATCGGTCTGGATACGTTGGATTCCCCACGTCTCGTTTCTTGCACTCCGGTCTAGGCGGACTTCACGAGATCGCTTAAAAGCGATTGCACCGCGACGTCCTGCATATGACTCAGACCGGAATCCCGTAGCGTCAATAAACGGTTGCGCCAATAGTTCGCATGAAAAATCGCGCCATCGGCTCCCGTCGCAAGACAACGAGACATGATCGCCTCAATATGTACTATTTCCGCGTCGATAATTACGGACGCACGATTCCCTTGGTATAGCGTTTTGGTATTCACTGATATCCCCGAAAACTGACATCTTGACCGCGTGGCGAACCAGCCTCTCAGTGCCGAATAAAACGGCTCGCCTTCGTGGGATGGCATTCCTTAGCGCATAACGCCGGAAGTGTTTTTTCCCACTGATTTTATTTATCGAGAGACAAACCAGAACTGTCTTTCGATGGATGCACTTTACCGCCAATCACCACACCATTTAGCGCACTTTTCAGTATTTAACACTTCATTCGCCCGGCATCGGTATGCATGTCAAAGAGGTATCGCAAGCACAGCATTTGCGTGTGCGGTAAGTAAATTGTCAGCCTATGCCGTACCCTATTTCCGTGTCCGTACTCCGGATATCACAGGGTGTTCCCTAGCGGCCATCGTGCGCGCGGCGTTTAAAATTCGTCGGCGCAAATCTCATCGATTTATCAACTCTTATCAACTCTTTACGGTCACTCATGAAATCGTTCTTGCTGAAGCTGTCCGCATTCGCGTTCATCAGCGGCGTTGTTGCCGCGACCACCGTCCGGGCCGCTGAACTGCATGTCATGAGTTCCGGTGGATTTACCGCCGCCTATAAGATCCTCGGTCCAAAATTCGCGGCGGCAAGCGGCAATACCCTCGACACCGCCCTGGGCCCGTCGATGGGGAAAGCGCCCGAAGCCATTCCGAACCGGCTGGCGAGAGGCGAACCGGCAGACGTGGTGATCATGGTGGGTTACGCGCTCGACGACCTCATTAAGCAAGGCAAGGTCATGCCCGGTTCGCGCGTCGAACTCGCCCATTCCGCTATCGGCATGGTGGTTCGCGCGGGTGCGCCGAAGCCGGACATCGGCACGGTGGCGGCTTTGAAGGAGGCGCTGCTGCACGCGAAGTCGGTCGCCTATTCCGACAGCGCGAGCGGCGTGTACATACAGAACGAGTTGTTCAAGCGCCTGGGTATCGAGGACCAGATCCGGCCCAAGGCCACGATGGTGCCGAAGATTCCGGTGGCGTCGGTGGTAGCCACCGGCGACTACGAACTCGGCTTCCAGCAGGTGAGCGAACTGCTGCCCGTGCCGGGCGTGACATTCGTGGGCAAGATTCCCGAGTCCGTACAGTCAATCACGCGATTCGCGGGTGGCATTCCGGTAGACGCGCAACATCCGGCCGAAGCGAAGGCGCTGCTCGACTATCTCGCTTCGCCGGAAGCAGCGCCGGTCGTCAGGCAGACGGGACTCGATCCGGTCACGCCGCACTGAAGGCTGAAGGCGGACGCCTCAAGACCGATCTGTACTGACCCAGTCGCCGCAAGCCACCGTGCATTGCAGACCCGACATGCAGCCGGCTTCGTCGATGGCAGCTTCCAGCGCGGCGAACGGAAAGGTCTTCAGTTCGACGGACTCCAGCGGCAACTGGCCCGAAGCCACCAGCGCAACCAGCGCTAGATAGTCGGCGGGCGTGTACATGAAGTGGCCGATCAGCTCCCAGTTGTGCTGCAGCATCTCGCGATAAGGAACCGGCAGGTCAACGAGCATGCTACCCATCAGCACGAGGCGTCCCCCGCGGCGCAGGCTTCTTAGTGTGGCCAGCGTGGCGTTGGCATCGCTGGCATTGCCGACCATGTCGAAGGCCAGGTCGGCGCCGCCGCCCGCAGCCGTGCGGATGGCCGCCACGTCCGGCGCACCGTCACCCGAGAGCACGACCGGCACCACGCGGCCTCGTCCGAGTTCCACGAGCGTCTGCAACGGCCCGGGACGCCTGCCTAGCGCGACCACCCTGCTTGCTCCCATCGCCAGTGCGGCGAGCACCGCCGCCGAGCCGAAATAACCGGTCGCGCCGTTGACAACGACGGTCTCACCCGCCGCCAGCCGCCCGCGCCGCAAACCGCCGAACGGCACCGCGAACTTGCCCAGCATCGCGAGGCGCTCGGCGGGGAGATCGTCGAGTCCGTCGAGCTGGATCAACGTCGACGCCGGGAATTCCGCCACTTCGCGCAAGGTGCCATGCGGAAATTCGGCCATCATTGGCTCACTGTCGGGGCCGAGGCCGGTCAATGCGATCAACACTTGCGCCGGTTCACGCACCGTTTCATTGGCAACCCAGTATGGGTTCACCGCAACGCGCTGACCGACGCGAAACGACATCACGCCGTCGCCGACCGCGGCCACACGGCCAACGCCGTTCGTCCCGGGAGAAAACGGTCCCGGCGGATACGCGTATGCCAACTTGCCTTCAACGTGGGCGCGCGTGTAACTGAGCAGCGGCACCGCTTCCATCCGGACCGCCACCGCGTTGGGGCGCGGCGCCGGTTCAGCAACGTCGCGCAACGCCAGCGGCGTACCGGGTTCATCGAGCATCCAGGCTTTCATCTGTATTCCCCTAAGGTCGGTTGGACAGTTGAACTCTAGGTGCCGGGTACGTATTCTTGAAATCAATTACTGGAATGCGACCTATCAACATGATTGATCTTCGCGGTATCGACTTGAACCTGCTCGTCTCGCTCGATGCGCTCCTCGCTGAATCCAACGTCACGCGCGCTGCGGAACGGTTGCATCTGACGCAACCCGCTGTATCGACGCAGCTTGCGCGGCTGCGGCAGATCTTCGGCGATCCGCTGCTGATTCCCGCTGAGACCGGCCGCGGCATGACGCGCAGCACGCGGGCGCTCGAGTTGATGGAGCCGTTGCATTTGGCATTGAAGAATCTCGAAGCGGTTGTGCGCCACCAACCCTCCTTCGATCCGCACACGGACCGCCGCAGTTTTGTGATCGCCGCAAACGATAACGCCACCGCCGTGCTCGGCCAGCGGCTGATGGAGCAGCTACCGACGCTGGCCGGGCCGGGCGTGCGGATCGCGTTTGTCGTCGCCGACCAGCCGTCGATGGCGACCCGGCTCGAACGTGGCGAAATCGATTTGCTGCTGGGTTCGGAGCGCATGGTGCCGGCGTCGATGAAAGCCCGCAAACTCTTCGATGAGCACTTTGTCGTCGTCCAGCGCAAGGGGCATCCACGCGGTACCGCGCCGCTGGATCTCGACACCTATTGCGCGCTTGACCACGTGCTGGTGTCGACAAGCGGAGGCAGTTTTCATGGCTTCATGGACGAACATCTGGATGCGCTGGGACGTCAGCGCCGCGTTGTTTTGTCGGTGCAGCATTTCACGCTGGTCCCGGAGCTGCTGTTGCACACGGACTATGTTTCGACGCTGCCCGCGCGGTTTGCCGAGCGTTATCGTGATCGCCTCGATATCTGTGGGCTGCCGTTCGAGGCGCGCGGTTTTACGTTATTTGCCGCGTGGCCGCCCCGCAGTCAAGCCGATCCGGCACACGTGTGGTTGCGCGACACGCTGGCCGCGCTCGCCGCGATGTAAGAACCCTGATTCTTCCTCTTCGCGTGGCTCGATTCACCCACCGGCAACCCCTCGAACCGCCGGGATTGCGCTTTGTCCAGACGTCGGCGCCCCGCGCCCGACACACAAAATGACTTATCATGTTGCCCCGGACCGGGACATCAGACATGGCGAGCGATGGCAGAACTGACCGAAGTTCCACGCTTTGAAGCAGAGACGAATTTCAAACTTGACCGTCTATGGTCCGAGTTCGAAGACGCGTCGGTGGAACAGGCGTTTCAGCGCCATCACCGGATCGCAACTCACACCGCCCTGGTGCGAACGCTCGTCTTCTGCAGCCTGTTTTACGTCGCTTTCGCGATTACCGACATAGGCGCCCTCGGTTATTCCCGTACCACCTTGGTGCTTTTCCTGGCGCGCTGCTGCGTTGCGTTGACGTGTGTGGTCAGCCTGCGCGTCGCCAGCTTGCGGCAGGTTTCCGTCGCCTCCCTGCGCGCGGCCGCGAGTGTGGTCGAAGTGGTCGGCTTTGCTGCTTTCATGTTGATCACGTGGCTTCGTCCCACCGGAATGGCGGTGCACTGCATGTCCATGTGCATCATGCTGATCGTGGTTTACAACTTCATTCCGAACAAGCTGATCTGGGCTTTGCTCATAGCGTTGGCTGCGACGGGCGGCTTTATCGGCATTTCGGCGGCGTCGAAGACGCTGGACCCGTCGGCGCTGCTAACGTCGTCGATGCTTCTGGTCTTCACCAACGCCCTCGGTTATGTCACGGCTCGCCGCCACAATCGGCTGGTCCGCGATGAGTTCTGCCAGCACGCCTTGTTGCGGAATCTATCGGTGCGCGACTATCTCACCGACTGCTTCAACCGGCGCTACCTGACCGACGTGTTATTCGACGCCGAACTGCGGCGTACCCGGCTATACAAGTCGAAACTCGCGGTCATCCTGTGCGACATAGATCACTTCAAGCAGATCAACGATAGCTATGGGCACCCCGCAGGAGACGCGGTCCTGCGGACCTTCGCAGCATTGCTTCTTGCCCACACGCGGCATGAAGTCGACAGTGTGATTCGCTACGGCGGCGAGGAATTCCTTTTGCTGCTTCCGCAAACCGATGTCGCCGGGGCGACAGTGCTTGCCGAGAGAATGCGCCAATCGTTCGAACTGACGACTACGCGCGCCTGGGACGGCCGCGAGGTGCGGTCCACCGCGAGTTTCGGTGTCGTGGCAGTGGATTGCGCGGGCGGATCAGGATCAGATCTCGTGACCGAAGAAAGTCTGGTGGGCGCTGCGGATGCGCAGTTGTATCGTGCGAAGAACGCCGGGCGCAATCGGGTTTGCGCCGGCGCGGCGCCCAGCGCACCGGACCAGGACGCTGGGCAAGAGGGCGTATTTGCGGTGACGTAGCCGTAGTTCCTCGAAGCGCCGTTGGCCGTCTGTCACGCGGCTGACGGACAAACGAGATCGCCCTGAATCAACTGCAGACTCTCGGATAGATAGGTTTCCTCACAATTGGCCTCCTTACCGCCGCGATCCACCACGATGAAGTCCGCCACATCATCCAGGACAATCAGCGGATGATGCCAGACGCCTCGCGCATAATTCACGCCCTGCCAGCCTCGCGTAAAAAACGCGCGCAGTTTCGACGCATCGAATTCACCCGCCGGCGCGACCACCACCAGATATGACACCACGCCGAGCGGCAGGAACGCCTGACTGCCAAGCGGATGGCGCTCCATCATCGAGATCTCGACCGGTTGAGCGCGCGGCTGCCCCCGGAACACGTTGATAAGCGGCCGGCCGCCGCTATCCGCGCCGATATCCACCCGCGCCAGATCGTGGAAGCGCTCGGTCGTGCCGCCGTTGATCGGAAAATGCTGCGCGCCGTCGAGTTCGATTACATCGCCGAACGGCTCGAACGCCGCGCGTGTCAGGGGTTCGAGCGTGAGCGTCCGCATGGCCGCTTACTCGATCGCGCCGAACAGACGCAGGCGCGACACGCCGCCGTCCGGGTACATGTTGAAGCGAACGTGTGTGACCGGTCCAAGTGCGGCCAGTTCACTTTCGAAGCGATGGATGTTGTCCGCCGAGAGCTTCTGCTGCGGAAGCAGTACCGGCCAGAACATCGCCTGGGTGATCAGCGATTCGTCCGTGCCGCCCGTAACGCGCGCCGCCTGCAGCGAACAGCCATCGGGGAAATTGCCCTTGAAGTGGGCCGTATCCACTTCGATTGCTTGGATCACGCCCGGATGCGCCAGCGCCACGATCGCCCAGTCGTTGCCGGGCTCACGGCGGCGCCGCGTCTCCCAGCCGTCGCCCATGTCTACGCCGCGCCCGGGCATCAGCATCTGCGATGCCGGTCCGAAATGCTGGTTGTTCGCCGCCACCAGATAAGCGCCGTTTTCAATGGCCGCGAGATCGACCTGCGACCCGCGTTCGACACGCGTCCAGTCCACTTTCGGCTGGCCATAAACACGCAAACGCGCGATCCCGCCATCCGGGTAGATATTCGCGCGCAGGTGCGTATAAGCGCGAGCATCCGCGACCGTCAGATAGTGATGCTGGTTGCCTTGCAGCGTGGTTGCCGGCACGATCTCGCGCCAGTCGGCGTCGTCTTGCGGGGTGGCGCTTTCGCTCACGCACGCTTCGATGGACGCCGCCGGCGGGAAGTTGCCGGTGAAGTGGCTCGTATCCAGGTCAATGCCGTGAATGGTGCCCGGCCGTGCCAGTTTGACGATGCAGAAGTCGTAGCCGGTGGTCCGCTTGCGGCGCGTCTCCCAGCCGTCCATCCACTTGCCGTTGTCGTCGTATTTGCCGGGGATGAAAACCGCCGGCTGCGGGTCGAGCATGCGCTCCTTGGGCGCGAAGAATTCGTCGCTGGCGAAGAGCGCTTTTGCGCCGAGACGCGGATCGGCGAGATTCATGAAGCGGCGGGTAAACGCCGGAGCGTTGGGATCGAGAACGGGACTAGCCATGGCGTGGGTTCCTTCGAAACGATTCAGGAGATAACGACGAGCGTTGCGCGCTCAGACAGCGTGCGCGGGTTCGTGGTTGTGATTGGAGCCGGCGTGATCGGCCGGGACGAAAAGCAATTCGGCATCCTGGTTCAGCACGCGCGTGGCGCGGACGCGGTCGATATCTTTCTCCCACACGGCCACGACCACCGTCGCAACGCAGTTGCCGATCAGGTTGGTGACGGCGCGCGCGATGCCGACAAACCAGTCCACCGGCAGGATCAGCACGAGGCCGAGCACGGGAATGGCGGGGATCGCGGAGAGCGTCGCGGCGAGGATCACGATGGCCGAACCGGGAATGCCATGCGCGCCCTTCGATGTCACTAGCGACACCAGCACGACCACAATCAGATCGTGGATCGAGAGCGGCGTATTGGTGGCCTGCGCGATGAAGATGACGGCGAGCGTGAGATAGATCGAGAAACCGTCGAGGTTGAATGAATAACCGGTCGGGATCACGAGGCCGACGGTGGAATCCTTCACGCCCATCCATTCGAGCTTGCGCATGATCTGCGGCAGCACAGCGTCCGACGATGCGGTGCCGAGCACGATCAGCAACTCTTCACGCAGATAACGCACGAGCTTGAAGATGCTGAAGCCGGCGAGCCGCATCACCACAGCGAGCACGACGAAGACGAACAGGAAACAGCTCGCGTAAAACACGATCACCAGCATGCCGAGTTGCTTGAGCGACGCAACGCCATAGGTTCCGGTCGTGAACGCAATCGCACCGAGCACGCCGAGCGGCGCGAGCTTGATGATGAACCCCATGATGCGAAAGAACACGTGCGACAGTTCATCGATAAGACTCGTCACGCGCTGCGCCTTCGCGCCAAGCAGCGAGAGCGCCGCGCCGAACAGCACGGAGAACACCAGCACCTGCAGGATGTCACCCTTCGCGAAGGCGTCGGTGGCGGTATCGGGGATGATCTTGAGCAGGAAACCCGCCGTGTCCTTCAGGCTTTTCGCGTGTTCGGTGTAGGTGGCAAGCGAACCGGCATCGAGCGTATGCAGGTCGATGTTCATGCCCACGCCCGGTCGCGTGACATACGCGAGGACGGCGCCTATCACCAGCGCGAGCGTGGTCATGATCTCGAAGTAGACCACCGACTTCAGTCCGACGCGCCCGACCTTTTTAAGGTTGCCCGCGCTTGCCATGCCCGAGACGACCACGCAAAACACGATCGGCCCGATCACCATCTTGATGAGCTTGAGGAAACCGTCGCCGAGCGGCCTGAGCGTCTGCGCGAAATGAGGAAACACCGCGCCGATCACGATGCCCGCGACCAGCGCGATCATGACTCGCCCAAACAGGGAATTAAGAAATCTCAACACGATGTTTCTCCTCGGTGTCGCACGGCACGGGATGATGACGTCAACTGTTCAGACTGGTCGGACCAGTTGCTGATGAGGAATATTAGAAAGCCGATATAGTGGAGTCAAGCGCCATTTGATAGCGGTTTACCCGGTTTTTTAGCGCGCTGGTATGAGGAAAAACCGAATTGAAGCAGACGCTTGGCAGCGTCGCGCCTACAATGGCGGTCAGACCGCGCTACTTCGTGTTTACTCCCATACCTGCTATGAAAAATGTTCCGCATACCGTGACCGATGCCGCCATCGCGACCATTCGCGAGCGCATCGAGACGAGCGTCTATCCGGTGGGAAGTTTGCTGCCGGCGCAACGGCAGTTATCGGAGGAACTGGCTATCAGCCGCGCGTCGCTGCGTGAAGCGCTGTCGACGCTCGAAGCGCTCGGGATGCTGCATATCCGTCCAGGCAAGGGTGTTTATGTGAACAGCGCAGAGGCAGCCGGCGCGCACGCATGGCGTTTCGCCGACCAGGCTTCGCTGCCGGATACCTACCAGATGCGCTTCGCGCTGGAGGGGTTCGTCGCGCGACTGGCGGCGCCTGCCATTGGCGACGCGGATATCGTCTGGCTGGAAGATAACCTCGACGCGCTGCAAAGCGCCCTCACCTGCTCGGAACTCGACGAAGCCGCGCAACTCGACTTCGCATTCCATATGCGGATCGTGAGTCTCGCGGGCAATACCGCTATCGAATCGATCCTGCGCGGCAGCGCCGACATCATGAAGGAAAGCCAGCGTTTGCCGTTTTATCGGCGGGAACTGGTGCTGTCGACGTATCACGAGCATCTGGCGATTGTTGAAGCATTGAAGGCGCGCGATAGCGAACAAGCTGGGCGCGCGATCGAAGCGCATATCGTGAATGCGGCCCAGCGGGCGGGCGTTCATTTTCCGATTCCAGTCTAGTTTGGCGCCACGTGTTTGCACGACGGAACGATGAAGTGAAACGGGCGCGGACGTTATTCACCGTTTATGTTGAGAACCCTGTGGATAACGTGCCTGGCGACAAGCTAAGCGCTTGATGTGTCTCAAGTTTGCGCCGTTGCCTCGCTTTGGTCAGCGGTGTGTGGACCAGGGAAACAGGCTTCGTCTCCACCTGTCAATGCGCGAAGAAGTGCATGCCTCCGTCGACAGGAATCACCGCCCCGGTGATGTATCTGGCGAGCGGCGACGCAAGAAACGCGACGAGATTAGCGACGTCCGCCGGCTCGCCGAAATAACCTATCGGAATGTTCCGCTCGATAAAAGCCTGCCGTGACGCCTCGGTCGGATGCAGCTTGGTCCGCACCTGTTCACTGTCGATCCGGCCGGGCTGGATGGTGTTGACCGTGACACCGTCGGCGGCGATATCGCATGACAACCCCTTCGCCCATAAATGCAGTGCACCCTTGGCCGCCGTCGCGGCGTTGAGCGAGCGGGGCTCCATCGAACCGCTGATATTGATGACGCGTCCCCAGCGCCGCTTACGCATGTCGGGAAGCAGCGCAGTGGTCAACCGGCGAATCGATGTGAAATTCAGCAGGAAAGCCTCATCCCAGATTTCGTCGCCCGCATCCGGTAGTGTTGGCCTGGCGGCGCCGGCACCGTTGACCAGGATATCGATCGGTCCGAGTTCCCCAACCGCTTCGTGAACCGCTCGGTTAATGTCGTCTGCGCGCGTGAGGTCTGCCGTTATCGGGAAGAGTTCCGTGCCGTCGCCAGCACGAATTTCGTCACCCAGTTCCTGCAGCTGTTCTGCTCGCCTGGCGATGCCCGCCACACGGGCGCCCTGCAGCGCCAGCAAGCGAGCCACACCCGCGCCAATCCCCGAGCTCGCGCCGGTGACGAGGCACGTCCGTCCTTCAAGCATCAAATTCATTTCCGGCTCCGTCGATGTCGATTCGTGGATTGCTCGAGCCGCGTTACCAGACGCGATAGACGCGCCCGGTCTGCGGCCCTTCGACGCTGCGCCGATAAGCTAATGCCACTTTCGCAGCGGGAACACTCTCGAAGCCCGGAAAGAACGGGCCATACACCGAAGCAGATTCGGTCACGATGGTTGGACTGACGGCATTGATGCGCAGCCCGCGCGGCAGCTCGATCGCGGCCGCTCGCACGAACCCTTCGACTGCGGCATTGACGGTGGTGGCATTGCTGCCCTGCCGAATCGGTTCGTCGGCGACGATGCCGCTCGTCAGCGTGATCGAGCCGCCGTCGTTCAGATGATGTTGTCCCGCCAAGGCGACGCGTATCTGGCCGAGCAACTTATCCTGCAGGCCCAGGTTGAACTGTTCGGCGGTGGTTTCAGTGACGGGACCAAAATGCAGGCTGCCTGTTGCGGCGATGAGGGCATCGAATCGTCCAATGTGATCGAACAGCGCCTGCACGCTTGCCGGATCGGTGATGTCGACCTGCCTGTCCCCATGACTCCGACCCGCCGCGACGATTTCATGCCGCGGTTGCATCTCTTCAACGATCGCGCGTCCGATCGTTCCCGTTCCTCCGATCACCACAATTTTCATCGCACGCTCCCTGATGCATAAAGATGAGCCACGATTGTTGACCTCTCACCCTGTTAGTAAAAGACGCATAAGATTCGGACATCTCTAACTACTGGTTAGCAATATGGACAAGTTACGGTGCATGGAGGCGTTCGTCGCCGTGGTCGAGACCGGGAATTTCAGCGCTGCGGCTGACAAGCTCGACGTGTCATCCGTTATGGTCGGCAAGCACATCCGGCAATTGGAAGAGCTGTTGGGCGCTCGCCTCCTCCAGCGCAGCACACGTCGGCAGAGCCTGACGGAAGCCGGTGCAGCCTTCTACGAAAGCGCGCGAACGGTGCTGGAGCAAGTGCGCGTGGCGGAGCATTCCATCGAGACCATGCAAGCAACGCCGCGCGGTCTCCTACGCATGAGCGCACCGGTGACGCTCGGCGCATGCGCGGTCGCACCGCTGATCTCGGGCTATCTGCGTCAGCATACCGAAGTGAAGGTCGAGCTGGTGCTGAGCAACACTCGCGTGGATCTGATCGAAGAAGGTTTCGACATGGCGATACGAATCGGCGCGCTCGCCGACTCCGAGCTGGTCGCGCGGCCATTGCGGCCATATCGGATGATTATTTGTGCCGCGCCGGCCTATCTCGAACGGGCGGGCGTGCCGCGGACATCGGCGGACCTGGCCAACCATCAATGCCTGGCGCATCTGGTCTGGAATGGGCGAACCACCTGGCAACTCGAAGATAAGCCCGAGTATGCGTGGCCGGCAGAGACGCGTTTTGCTTCCAACGATGGGCAAGCGTTGCGCGCGGCGGCGGTGAATGGCGCGGGTTTGATACTTCAGCCGGAAGTCCTGCTGGCGGACGACCTTGCCTCGGGACGGCTCGTGCCCTTGCTGCACTCGCATGTGTCGGCGGCCCGCCCGGTGAACCTCGTGTATCTTCGCGACCGCCGTCCGAGACGCAAGCTGATGAGTCTCGTGGAATATTTGCTTGAGCGGATGAGTGAGCCCGCGAAGAGTTGAGGCAGTGCCTGCAACGCCAAACGACCCGCATCGAGCACGTTGGGACACGTGGCGTGCGGGCATCGCCTCCTACAATTGTGTCCATGCCGCCGACAAATTCCAGACCGACATCCGATCGTCATGCCGAGTTGATCGCTCGCGCGCTGGCTCATGCGGAGAGCCATCTCGATGAACCGCTGACAGCCGAAACGCTCGCCGATTGCGCCGCCATGTCGCGCCATCACTTTCACCGCGTGTTCCGCGCTTATACAGGCTGTACCGTGGCGAACTACGTGACCCTGCTCCGCCTTCGACGTGCCTGCGCGCTGCTGGTCAGCGGCCACGAGCCGGTATCGGATATTGCGTTGACGGTGGGTTACGAGTCCGCACAGGCGCTGGCAAAAGCGATGCGCCGCGATCTCGACACCACGCCGACGGCTGTACGTCGAGGCGATGTCCCTGCGTGGAAGAAGCTTCTGACAAGCTGTCACGAAGCCGATTTGCCGCCTACGTTCAAAGGAGCTACCGCTATGCAAGTCTCTCGAATGACCCACTTGCCCGAGGGTGTCGTCGCCCTCACTGCCACGGCGCGCGGCATGGTGAACAACAACATGATTCGTGCAGCGCAACAAGCCTATGGCGAGTTGATGCAGGCGGTGACCGGCGCCGGCCTTCGCGAACATGTGGCGAGTTATATGAGCGTGGTTCCCGACGATCCCAAAGGCCCTGACGATCCACATTGCCGGTTTATCGCCGGATTGGTATTCGGCTATTCGATGGCCACCGGCAGCGGGCATTGCGAGCAACCAGCCGGTTTGCCGCTTTCGGGCACGCTGAACTGGCAACCGATCGCGAGTGGCCGCTACGCGGTATTTACTCACATCGGGCCCTATACGACGTTGCATCAGACTTGGAAGTCGGCGTATCGCGACTGGCTGCCGGCGTCAGGGGAACAGCTTCGCGACGAACCGCCCCTGGAGGTCAATCTGAACCGGCCCGAGACAAGGCCGCCGGAAGCTCTTCGGACAGAGGTATGGTTGCCGCTCGTGTAGTGAACAAGGGCGGCCGGTCCGGTTTCTACACACATCTCGGCCTCCCGCTCTTCATCGATACAGATCTTGTTGCGCGGTGGTCGCTTTGCGCCGCACAGCGCGCGGTCCGCACCCAGTCACAGGAACCGTCAGACGCCGGTGTTAATATCTCTCGCTCAGATTAAAGCCCCATCTCACCGATACCCGCCTGTCCGATGCCCTGCGTCGGACGACCGTCCGAATTTCCACCCAGTACCTTCGTTCGAAGGAACCCGCAGTGACCCGATCGCACCCGCCGACGCATTCCAATGCGTCCGCAGATGGCCTGCATCGTCGTATCGTTGATGCAGTTCATGAACATGGCTGGTCGGAGCAGGACATTTTTTTGCCACCGGATCTGACCCTCGCGCTGGCGCTGGAATGCGCCGCGCTCGCAGCGGCCGGCACGCTGACCCTGGCGCGTGTCAGCCAGGGCGCGGCACGCTCGCTTCAGCCCGGTATGCGCGGCGACCGGATCCTGTGGCTGGAGGCGGGACAATCGGACGCCTGCGACCGATATCTCGCGATCATGGAAACGCTGCGCATCGCGTTGAATCGCGGGCTTTTCCTGGGTCTCGATGAATACGAAAGCCATTTCGCGTTCTACGCGCCGGGCGCTTCGTACATGCAGCACCGCGACCAGTTTCGCCACGACGACAGCAGGACCGTGTCCGTCATCGTCTATCTGAATGCGGATTGGCTGCCCGAGCACGGCGGCGCTTTACGGCTGCATCCGGAAGGTTTGAGCACGCAGGACATCTCGCCGGTCGGCAGCCGGATCGCGGTGTTTTTATCCGCCGACATGCTCCACGAAGTATTGCCCGCGACGCGTGACCGCTTATCGCTCACGGGATGGTTCAGACGCCGCGCATAACTCGCGCGCCACGTCACGCCTTTCACCCACCGACACCTGACACTCCTCCTCGACCTAGATAAAGGCACCACATCATGTAAACCGAAAAGCTTCATTCCCGGCAAGGACGCATCGCTCGAATTTTCCATCGCCACCATGCAGCAGAAGCTCGCGGTGCGCGGCTTTTTCCTCGAAGAAAGCTCGTGGCTCAATCCGGCGGAGAACATCTGGTCGGTGCACATGCGCGACAAGGATTGTCCGCTGCTGTTCACCAACGGCAAGGGCGCATCGGAACTGGCCGCGCGTGCGAGCGCGCTCGGCGAGTTCTTCGAGCGCCTGGGCTGCCACTATTTCTGGACCCACTTCTATCTCGGACAGACGCGCGCCGAGCGTCCGTTTGTCCACTACCCGCAAGAGCGCTGGTTCGCCCCCACCGACGACGGCGCATGGCCAGCCGAACTGCTGAACCCCGAGCTGCATGCGTTCTATAACCCGGATAGCGATATCGACGGCTCGGTGATGGTCGATCTGAACTCGGGCAATGTGGATCGCGGCATCTGCGCGCTGCCCTATACGCGTCTGCGCGACGGCGAGATCACGTGGTTGCCGGTGAATCTCATCGGCAACCTGTATGTAAGCAACGGCATGTCGGCCGGCAATACGAAGCTCGAAGCGCGCACGCAGGCGCTGTCGGAGATCTTCGAGCGGCACGTGAAATACCGGATCATCAGCGAAGGTTTGTGCCTGCCCGATGTGCCCGAAAATGTGATCGCGCGTTACCCCGGCATTGCGGCTGGCGTGAAGGCATTGCGCGATGCGGGCTTCGGCATTCTGGTCAAGGACGCGTCGCTGGGCGGCCGTTATCCGGTGATGAACGTGACCTTGCTGCATCCGAAAGATCAGGGCGTGTTCCCGAGTTTCGGTGCGCATCCGCGATTCGAGATCGCGCTGGAACGTGCGTTGACCGAACTGTTGCAAGGCCGGTCGCTCGAGTCGCTGGAGAACTTTCCTGAGCCCGGTTTCGATATGGACGAGATCACCGCGGTAGCGAATCTCGAGATTCACTTTGTGGATTCTAGCGGCGTGGTGAGCTGGGAATTCCTCGGCGAAGAACCCGATCACGCGTTCGCCGACTGGAATTTCAGCACGACGACGCAAGAGGATTACAACTGGCTGTGTGCGTGTATCGCGGCTGAAGGCAAGGACGTTTATATCTCCGACTTCGAAGAACTCGATGTCTATGCATGCCGCATTCTCGTGCCCGGCATGTCGGAGATTTATCCGGTCGAAGATCTGCAATGGGAGAACAACAGCGTGCGTAACGAGATCCGTCCGGAGCTCATTCGCCTGAACGAACTCGACGACGACGAATGCCGCACGCTGCTCGACGATCTGCAGACAATGAACCTTGGCGACGAAAGGCCGCTATGGGAAATTCTCGGGCTGGCCGTGCCAGTGGGGACGACATGGAAGGAGCTGCGTATCGGAGAACTAAAGACTTTGTTGGCACTGGCTATCGGCGATATGGAAGCCGCGCGTGAAGGCTGCGACTGGATCCATCATTATCGCCAGATGAATCATGGGCGCTGGCTGGTTTACCGGTGTGTCGAGNCGCTGTTGAATCTTGATGAGCCGGAGGATTTCAAGCACTCGCTCACGTTGCTTTACGGCGCGGAAACGCTGCGTCAGGCGGAAGCGTTGCTCGACGGTAAGGAGCGTTTCTTTGGCCTGCCCAAGCTTGGAGCCGATATGGAAGGAAGCGCTATTCACGGCAAATTGCTCGCTGCGTACGACAAGCTGTTTGCACCGGTGAACAAGCACTAAGAGCGGATATGACGCGCGCCGGCTAGACCGGTTTCGGTTTATGAGCCCGGCGCGTCGTCTCCGACAACGCCTTGTTCGCGAATCCACTGCGCAAATGCTTCATCCTCGAATCGATATTCACCATGCGCCAGTTTCGTCACGATGTTGTCGGCCTGAAGCCGGCGCAACGAATGCGCGGGGGTGTTCATCGGCGGCGCTTTGGGCAGGCCCAGCAATGTCCCAAGTTGTTCTCGCGCGGCCTGGCTATGAAAATCGGAGACCATACCCTCGGCCATCATGCCCAGCAGCGCCCGGTCGGCCGGCAGCAATCCGGTCCACTGGCGCTTGAATTGCTCGTTGTTGAAGACGTGCTCTTTCGTGAATTGCAGCGCGGCGTCGGGGCCATCAAAGGGATACGTAAGATGCCGTTCCAGAAAACGCCGGAAAAACTCGGGTGTGCTGTTGAGCTGATCGAACGCTTTGACCGCGTGTTTCATCGAGAGCTGATGCTTGGCGATGGTGTTGACCTTCTTCACCATGAACTCGAGAAAGTCGCGGCCGAGCAGCGGAAAGGGTTCAAGCGGCGCCCAGTTGAAGAACGGCTCGGATGAGCGCCCGAACATGGTTCGCAAGGTCGATTCCGAACTGCCCGCGAAGATGACTTTCAATCGGTCCTTGCGAACGTCCAGCCCGGCACGCAGCGCATGCGCAAAATTTGAGTGGGCCGCGGCCGCGAGAACCTGCGCTTCGTCGATGATGAGAAGCAGCGGCTTGGGCTGGGAATCGAAGGCCTTGAGCGCGTCGGCCAGAAGCGTGCCGACAAACTTCTTGTCCTCCGCCGATAATTCCGCCTCGACCGACGCCTCGCCGAATGCGGGAATCTTACCCGTGGCCTTGAGTTTCCTGACTGGCCCCCGGGTGCGACGCGCGAGCCGGGTCCACCAGTTAGGCTCGATGGCGGCGTAAAGCGCACCCACCAGCGCGCCAGCGGGTTCTTCGTCGTCGTCCCACAGGTTCACGTAGGCGGTCAGATAACCGCCCGCCGTAGCCGCCGGGATCAGGTCCTTCAGCAGGAATTCGGTCTTGCCCATCCGCCGCCGCGCAAATAGCGTGCGCGCGGAAGACAGCCCAAGCCCGAACAGGTTGAGATAACCTGCCGCGAGCTCCGGACGCGAAAAATGCCAAAGATCAGGTTTCATATTTCAAACTATATCATCGGATTTTAAATATATCAAACTCGATGATATAAGTTGATAGTTCGCGTCCTTCAGGCCTTCTCCGGGTGCCCTTCATCCGTCAACCGCTTTGCCGCTTCGCGCTTTAAAACTGCCCGGTCGATCTTGTTGGTCGACGCAAGCGGGAACGCATCGACGAACCAGACTTGTCGCGGATGCTGATACGCGGGCGCGTGTTCCAACGCAAACGCTTTCACCGCCTCCGCGCTCAATTGCGCACCCGGTTTCAGCACGACAAACGCCACCGGCTTCGTGCCCTTGATGGCATCGTCGACGGGAATCACGCTCGCTTGCTGGATCGACGGATGCCGCTCCAGCATCTTTTCCACGTCGCCCGGAAAGATGTTTTCTCCACCGGAGACGAACATGTCGTCGCGTCGTCCGATAAAGGTATAGAAGCCGTTTTCATCGCGGCGAAACACATCGCCCGTGCGATAAAAACCGTCCGGCGTGATCGGCGGCGCAAGGTCCGGGCGGTTGTGATAACCGTTCATCAGGCCCGCACTGCGCATCTCCAGTTCTCCTTCGCCGGCGAGTTCGCCGTTGGTATGGACGAGACGAAGTTCGACTTGCGGATGCGCCGCGCCGATCGCGAGCGCCGGCGTAGGCAAGCCGGCAGGATGCGGCCCGAACACGACCGGTCCGCCCTCGGTCGTGCCGTACGCGTTGATGACCTTCGCGTTCGGCAGCAGCGCGTGAGTCCGGGCGAGCAACGCGCCGCTGACCGGCGCCGAGCCCATCCGCACGTAGCGCACCGACGACAGATCCGTGTGCACGAGCAGTTCACGCTCCTGCATCATCATGGCGATCATCGGCGGCACGGAGGTGAGCCATGTGCAGCGATATGTATCGATGGCGCGAATGTAATTGCGTGCGTTGAAGGCCGGCATCAACACGGTCGTGGCGCGCGCGGCAAGCGCGAGAAACACCAGCGCGAGCGCGTTCATGTGATAAAGCGGCGCGGCGATCAGCACGCGTTCGCCGTCCAGCGGCTGTGCTTTCAAGCGTGTCTCGACCACCCAGAGGTGACTCGCGTGCGAGAGCACGACGCCCTTCGGCCGGCCTGTCGACCCCGACGTATAGAGGAACAACGCGGCTTCTTTTTCACGCGGAACGATGGGCTCGAACGTCTGGCCCCGCGCTTTTGCTTCCGCAATAAACGATGCAAATCCTTGCGCGCCGTCGAATACCACGCGCGGCAAACTAACGGGAGCATCGGCGAAACGCTGCAGATCGGTGAAGACGAGACGCGCCCCGCTGTCCGCGATCACATCGGCGATCAGCGCCCGCGGGAATTTATAGTTGACCGGCACGGCGACCAGCCCTGCGCGCATGATGCCGAGCATCGTCGCGACATAGTCCGGCGAGTTGGCCGCAAGCACCGCGATACGCTCACCTCGCGTGTATTGAGCGGCGAGCGTATGGGCTACTGCATCGGCGAGAGCATCGAGTTCGGCGAAGGTGTATCGACGCTCGTTGAAACCGTCGTCCAGACCGATGATGGCGAGCGCATCGGTGTCGCGTGCGTCACGTGCGATCAGCGCGCCGAGATTCGTCGGGAAAGTCATGGGGTGAATTCCAGCAAGGTGTCGAAGCGAGGCAGCGCGACGAGCGCGCGTTGCACCTCGATAGCCGCCGGGAAACCCGCCGCGTCCGCGCTCTCGCCTACAGTTCGCCATGCCGGCGTGCGCACCGTAATCGCGGCATAACGTGGGCCACGCGCAGCCACGTACTGCGCGACCGTGCCGAAATGCGCGTAGAAATCTGCGCGCGTCCAGTACACCAGCCCGAAGCCCGCCTCGATCTCGCCGAGCTGCACATACGGCTCGGGCGCAACATCGATCAGATGCAGCGCGCTTAAACCCTCC
>JGI12635J15846_10000123_pt1 | contig 57282 bp, 43 predicted proteins | sample BlaSpr_A8_OM2_M2_FD_15846 | JGI IMG/M metagenome (IMG submission 15846)
CATTGCTCCCGTACCGTCCGAGCCTGCCGATGAACTCAGCCATTGGCTTGTGCAGTGGCGTGCTTTTCGGTTTTGGATTCGTGCTGCTGCGCGAGCGCGTTAACCGCAGGATCAGCGCTCCCGGCGACGCACAAGTTTATTTGGATTTACCGGAGCTGGGCGTTATCCCGTTGGACGAAACAGCCATCCCCCGACAGATTTCCAACGGGCTGCACCCCCGGCGCCCTGCTCCGGTACTCCCTGCCTGGAAATCCGATTGTCCGGAACTTGCCACCTGGAAGCGAAAGCCATCGATGGTGGCGGAATGCGCGCGGACAACGCTGACCTCGATCCTGTTGCCCAATGAGAATGGCGAGGGGCCGCAGCTCATCGTGATCACCAGCCCGTGCCCGGGTGATGGGAAAACCACCGTGGCTTGCAACTTGAGCATCGCGGTGGCGGAGATTGGCCGCAAGGTGCTGCTGATCGAGGGCGATCTGCGCCGGCCAAGATTGAATAAGGTTTTTGGCGTGGGCAACAACTGGGGCTTGAGCGATGTCCTGCGAGGAGATGGCCCGCTGGAAAACGTTTCCGTGTCTCACCTGGTGCGCGAGACGGAAGTGGCTGGGCTTTACCTGCTGCCCGGAGGGAGTTGCGGGGTTACGCCGTCGAATCTTTTCTATTCTCCGCGGATGTCGACGCTGCTGATGCGGCTTCGCGCGGAGTTCGACATGATTTTGATGGACGCGCCGCCGATGATCCATCTTGCGGATGCCCGCGTGCTGGGCCATCTGGCGGATGGCGTTGTGCTGGTGATCCGCGCGGGGCAGACCACGACCGAGAGCGCGCTCTCCGCCTGCCAGCGATTCGCGGAAGATGGCACGCGAGTTCTCGGCACCATTTTAAACAGTTGGGATCCCAAGACGACCGGCGGGTACGGCTACGGAGGTTACGCCGATTATCACGCGACTGCGAAAAGGTAGATCACAACGACGAAGTGCGAAGCCCATTCGGCCTGTGGTCACCGCGCGCCAGGAAAACGTCCTAAAGATCGCCCAGCAAGGGATCGCGTGAATAGGAAACTTTATCTCTCACCATGCTCTTTGATTCCCCAGCATATTTTGTTTTCCTGATTCCCGTTGTGCTGATTTACTGGCGCCTGAATCGCCGCGAGCAAAATATTTTCCTGCTGCTCGCGAGCTACTTCTTTTACGGATGGTGGGATTGGCGATTCCTTGCGCTGATGATCTGCAGCACGACGGCGGATTACCTGATCGCCCAGAAGATCGATCCTGAACGGGGTGACACGAACCGCAGGAAGTGGTTTATTTTTTCGCTGGTGTTGAATTTTTCCATTCTGGGTACATTCAAGTATTTCAATTTCTTCGTGGACTCTTTCTCGACGACTCTGGACACACTGGGCTTTCACAATATTCCGATGCCGCTGATCCGCATCCTTCTTCCGCCGGGGATTTCCTTTTATACGTTCCAGGAAGTGGCCTACATCGTGGACATTTACAAGGGACGGTTGCAGCCGGCGAAGTCGTTTGTTGATTACGGCCTGTTCGTCAGTTTGTTTCCCCACCTGATCGCCGGGCCGATTCAAAGGCCGGGGCACTTGCTCCCGCAGGTGCAGAGCGAGCGTTCCTTCGACGCGGACCGGTTCTTTGACGGCATCATGCTTATTTTTTCGGGTCTCGTGCGGAAGTGCGTCGTCGCGGACAATTGCGCGGTGCTGGCGAATGCAGCATTTGGCGGACAATTTGGGAAACCGACTCTGTGGGTGGTTCTGCTCGGGACTTACGCGTTCGCTTGGCAAGTGTACGGAGATTTCAGCGGCTACAGCGACATCGCGCGGGGCAGCGCTCAATTGATGGGATTCCATTTCATGGTCAACTTCCGGCAGCCGTATCTTTCGCAACGCCTGCAGGAGTTCTGGCGGCGCTGGCACATAAGCTTGAGCAGTTGGCTGCGCGACTACCTTTACATTCCGCTGGGAGGTAGCGCGGGCGGGAATTGGAAAACTTCCCTGAACTTGATTACCACGATGATTCTGGCCGGGCTGTGGCACGGCGCAAACTGGACCTTCGTCATTTTTGGCGCGATTCATGGCGTCGTGCTTTCCCTGGAGCGGCTTATTTTTCCAGTTACGAAAGGAGCGGCCGAGGCGGTCCAGTCCCGTGGCTTTGGCCAGTTCCTCTCCATTTGGGGGCAGCGCATTCTCACATTCAACGTGTTTTGCCTGAGCCTGGCTTACTTTCGAGCGACGTCGCTCGCGGCAGCGACGCAGTATCTGGGAGGGCTCCCTGATTTTGCGTGGCGGAGCGAGTACGGAACCGCGTTCCTCATGCTGAGTCTCTTTTCCATTCCTTTGTTCATCGTTGACCTGCTGATGGAAGCTAGAAATCAGGAGTACCCATTCGCAAATACTTCGTACGCATTTCGAACGGCGCTCGCCACGGCCGCGTTCGTTGTGCTGGCACTCTTTTCTGGGAGCAATCTCAATGCCTTCGTCTATTTCCGGTTCTAAATCCAAGGCCATTGCCTATGCGAAGACCCTCGCAGCGATCTGCGCGGTGCTCATACTCGTGTTCGAAATTGCCTCGATTTATCTACTGAACCATCGTTCGGCCACGTACGCGCGGATTTCCCGGCAGTACGACGAAGCGTTGAAGATACGCCCCGCGGGCGCTGGCGAGCCACCGAGCGTGTTGATGGTCGGCAATTCGCTGCTGCTGCATGGAGTGGAAGTGAACCGCCTGCAGGCGTTGACTTCTTCCAGCATGCGCCTCCACCCGATTTTTCTGGAGGCGACGGGCTACTACGACTGGCTGTACGCCCTGCACGGGCTGTTTCTGCGGGGCGCCCGGCCGCAGGTGGTGGTGGTCGGCGTCGGCGTGAATTATTTTCTGGAGAACGGAGTGCGGCAGGATTATACGCCGATGCTGTTTTTCAACGCGCGGGACACTCTCGCCGTGGCTTCCGATTTGCAACTGGACCGCACAGCGACCAGCAATCTGCTGCTGGCGCATTCGAGCACTTTCTGGGATACGCGCAGCGCGATTCGAATGCAGGTTCTGAATTATATGGTGCCGCACCTGGAAGATCTTTTTTCGCTCGTAAATCAGAAGCCCGCCATTCCGGAAGGCAGGGAATTCGCCCAGATGACGATTCCCCGTCTGCAAAGATTGCGAGAAATGTGCGAAGCGAACGGAGCCAAGCTGATCCTGCTTGTCCCTCCGACTTTGGCTTCCGAAAATGCGGTCAGCCAGATGGCCGCTGCCGCGCGGGCGGCGGGAGTGGATGTTTCGGTGCCGATTGATCCGGCGGCGCTTTCGGCAAAGTTCTACCAGCCCGACGGAATGCACCTGAACCGGGATGGTGCCCTGCTTTTTACATCGGCGCTGGCCAAGGATCTTCCCGAAAAGGTGATGGCGCACGAAACGCTGGCCGCGCAGAAGTAGAGCCAGGCAAGTTAAGTGAACTCACGCAAAGGATTGGAAAGAATCTCGTGGCAATCATAAAAAGAAAAGTGAGCGAGGCCTGTGAGCACTGAAGCTACCGACGTACTCGCACTGGAACAAAGTGAGCGCACTTCCTTGTGCGCGGATTTCAGCTGGACATTTGTTGGAAATGCCGTATACGCGGCCGGCCAGTTTGCAATGCTGATGATCCTGACGAAACTGGTACGGCCCGAACTGGTCGGGCAGTATGCACTGGGGCTCGCGCTGGTTTATCCCGTGATGATGCTTACGAATATGCAGCTGCGGTCGGTGATGAATTCTAGCGCGCGCAATCGGGCACAGTTTGGCAATTATCTGAGCCTTCGCCTGCTCACCACTCTTGTTGCATTCGTGACTATCTTTGGGATTACGCAACTACTGCGGTATGACCGCGAGCTCACGGAAGTTGTGTTGATGGTGGGAATCGCGTATGGCATCGAAACGATCAGCGATGTGTATTATGCGCGGCTGCAACTGAACGACAGGATGGCCGAAATTTCCAAATCCTTGATGGCCCGGGCGCTGCTGTCCGTGATTGCGCTGGGGGCGGCAACTTACGTCGCCAGAAGCGTGGTGTGGGGAATCGCAGGCGTTGCGGTGGCGCGGGCCATCGTGCTCTTCGGATACGACACTCGTGAACGGACGCACGTTCTGCGGAAGCAACCCAAATGGTTCTTGCTGAATGGGGAGCTGGCACCGCGGTTCGATGTCAGCGAGCAACGCGAGCTGTTGTGGCGGAGTCTTCCGCTCGGAATCGTCGTGCTTTTGACCACGTTAAATTCCAGCATTCCCAGTTTTTTCATCAAGCAGGGGATTGGAGAGCGCGATCTGGGCATTTTCTCCGCGCTCGGATTGACGATCTCTGCCGGGAACATGGCCGTGGTTTCGCTTGGGCAGTCTGCGTTCACCCGCTTGTCCAGAGCGTACGCAACCGGAAATATGGGAGCCTTCGGCTCGCTCCTCGGCATTCTTCTGGCCTGCGGCGCGGCCATCGGCGTGTGCGGAATGATTATTTCCAAATTTGCGGGACGCGAGATCCTTACCATCCTCTTCAGGCCCGAATATGCGGAGCGGGCGGATCTTCTCCCGTGGATCATGGCGGCCGGCGCCGTCCTGTTTATGGCGCAATTTTTGGGATTTGGAATGACCGCGGCGGGTTTTTACCACTCGCAGGTGTACCTGAATATTCTGGCCAACGTAAGCCTGGTTGCGGCGTGCTGCTGGCTGGTGGCCGGCAAGGGATTACTTGGCGCGATCCTCGCGATGCTGATTGCCGCAATTGTGCAGCTTGCGGCGAGCGCCATCATTCTTGCCGCCGGCATGCGAACGAAAGCAAGCGTGCGCGCGGAATCGCTGGAAGCGGCATGACGCCATCGATGCAGATCCGTTCGAACTTCGGAGAAGGTGACTTGTGACTGAGCAGGGACAATTCAGTACATTCCCTGGACATCGGAGAGTAATCGTTCCGGAAGCGATGCCAAGGTTTTCGGCGGGCCAGAGACGAGTGGTTGGGCGGGGTTTGCGTCGGCCGTCGAAGTCGCTGAGTTCCGTGAGCGGCGGATTCGGCCGCCTCTTCGCCGGGACTGAAAAGCTTTCCACGCTTGGCAAAATCGCGTTTGGCTCACTGTGGCTGCTGGTGTTCGCGATGCCGTGGGAAGACGCCATCACGATTTCGGGTTTTGGCACTAGCGTGCGCCTGATCGGGATGGTGACCCTGGGGCTGGGCGTGCTGGCAGTCGTCGAACGTGGAAGAGTCAGGCGACCCGCGCTCGGCCACGTCATCATGGCGTTGTTTGTTGTGCTGGCGGTGCTGAGTTACCTATGGAGCCTTTTTCCCGAGGGAACGCTGATCGAAGCATTCTCCTACGTCCAACTGCTCACGATGGTGTGGCTGATCTGGGAACTGGCTCCCGGAGTGCAAGAGCAGATGCATCTGATGCGGGCGTATGTTTTCGGGACTTTTGTCTCCGGGATAGATACCTTCTACCTGTTTCTTTCTCACCAGGAGTCGGTCTACCAGCGGTATGCCGGCGCGAAATTAGATGCCAACGATTTGGGGCTGATCATGGCTTTGAGCATCCCGATGTCCTACTACTTGCTGATTCAGCAGCCCGGGCGGATGGTGTGGGTTTACAGAGTGCATTTGATTCTGGCGGGAACGACGATCCTGCTGACGGCCTCGAGAGGAGCGACGCTGGCGACGGTTGTAGCGCTGACGATCGTGCCGCTGACGCAGGCGCGCCTAGGCGGGCGACAAAGAATCGCACTGCTGCTGACAGTAATACTGCTCATCGGTGGCGTTCTTTTCTTCGTCCCCGAAACTTCATGGGAACGCCTTTCCACCGTGCCCACCGAATTCGAGCAAGGGACGTTCACGGGTCGCACGATCATCTGGAAAGCGGGCTGGGAGATTTTCCGCGCGCATCCTTTCGTGGGGATTGGCGCGAATGCGTTCCGCGTTATCGTCAGCCGCGAATTGGCGGAACCGATTCGCATGGGTGAAGCGGATCCCGCACCGCCCGCGCACAATACGTTTTTGTCGGTGCTCGTCGAGCAGGGTGTGCTTGGCTTCGCGGTTTTTTGCGGCTTGCTGGGTGCCCTGGCCGTGTCATTGAGGGGCATGCCGCCTTTCCCGCAACGGTTGTGGATTGTATCGCTCGCCGTTTGGGTGGTAGGAGTCTCCAGCCTGACTTGGGAAATGCGCAAACCGACGTGGTTTTTCTTCGGCCTTTTGATGGCGCAATGCGGAAGCATTTCTCAGATGCGGCGCGATGCACGAGCGTTCGCCCGGCCCGGCAAGAGTTCGACTCCCTCTTCCGCGCGGATCATGGGCGCGGGAATTTCCGCGCCGGGCACTCGATGGAGATTCCTCCCTGGAAATCTTTTCAGGGCGTGAACGTGAAACGTTTTGAAATCCTGGCCTCCACCTTTGCGAAATGCACGCGGCCCTAACGAGAAAGTTTCCAGTCCGGAGTGGCGAACGGAAATCATGAGCAAAATCAAAGTAGTCCAGATCGTTCCGTTGTTGAGCCCTGGAGGCGCCGAGCGCGTCGCCGTTCATATCGCAAGGGGAGTGAACCGCCGGCGGTATGAACCAATCGTCATTTCATTCACGGGGCGAGTCGGCTGCGACCTCGACCACATGCTGGAAGAGGCCGGGATAGAAGTTAGCTATCTTGGCAAGCATCCGGGATTCGATTATCGCGTGTACAGCCGGCTGGATAGCGTTCTCAAGGAATACGAGCCGGATGTGATCCACACGCACCTGCACGTGCTTCGTTACGCGTTGCCTTCGATGCTGCTTAGGAAGGGCGCTGCCATGTTGCATACGGTCCACAACCTGGCCGAACGTGAGATTGAACCCCGCGCACGCTTGATACAGCGGTACGCGCTCACTCATGGAGTGAAGCCGATCGCCGTCGCGGAAGAAGTGGCGGCGAGCCTCGAGAAACTCTATGGAGTTCATGGGTGCCAGGTAATTTCGAACTGCATTCCAACCGACCTGTATGCGAATCCCCGGACTCCGCCGGAAGAGTGGCGCACAAAGGCGGGATTCAAGGACGACGACATTCTCTTCGTGTGTGTCGCGCGATTTTGGCCTCAGAAAAACCACGCGTTGCTCCTAAAATCCTTCGCTCTGGGCCCTGCCTCCGATCCTCGCGCGCATCTGGTGCTGGTGGGAGAGGGCGACTTGCGGGCAGAACTCGAAGAGCAGGCAAGGAAGCTCAACTTGGCCGGTAAAGTTCATTTTCTTGGGCTGCGCAGCGATATTCCTGACGTCTTGGGCGCGATGGATGTGTTTGTTCTGAGTTCCGACTTCGAAGGGAACCCGCTCTCGGTCATGGAGGCCATGGCAGCCGGCCTGCCCATCGTCAGCACCGCGGCAGGTGGCGTGTCGAATCTCTTCGAAGCAGGAAAAGAAGGTTTTCTGGTGCCCACGGGAGATCTTCAGGGGCTCGCCAAATCGATGAACTCTTTTCTGAAATATCAAGCGGCGCGGAAGTCCATGGGGGCGGCAGCCGCGAGCCGCGCAAAAGAAAACTTCGACGTGTCGAACATGGTCCGCGCCTATGAGCAGGTATATGAGGATCTGGTTGCTCATTCGGATCGCCGGAACGCACGGAGCGTGTTCCGAGGGCCCGCGATTCCAGCCGAAGAGAGATTGGGAAGCCACCAACAATGAGCTTTCCGAGAGAAGAATGAAGACGAACATGATCAAAGTGATGCACATCATTGCGACGCTGGGCCCAGCCGGGGCTGAAAACATGTTGTGCCGGATCGCGGCCGGGATGGACGGGACGCGATTTGAAAACGAGGTGATATCGCTGACCGAAGTGCTGGACCTGGCGGAGAGAATGCAAGCCATCGGCGTGCGAGTGCGCACGCTCGGCATGAAGAAGAGCATTCCCAATCCGCTGCTGGTGATGCGGCTGGCGGAATGGATCCGCGAATCGAAGCCGGATGTGATTCACACCTGGATGTATCACGCCAACCTGATTGGTACGTTGGCGGCACGCCTGGCGGGGAATGTGCCAGTCGTCTGGGCCATTCACCACAATGCGTTTGACCCTCGCGTGGACAAGCGCCGCACCATGCTGGTCAATCGAGCCTGCGCCCTTTTGTCGCGAAAATGTGCCGCCCGAATCGTTTTTTGCTCGGAGGCATCGCTGCGCACGCACAAGAAGCTCAACTACGCCGTCGAAAAACTGGAAGTAATTCCCAACGGCTTCGATCTGGAACAGGTCAAGCCTGATTCGACCGCCCACGCATCGTTGCGCGAGGAGCTCGGTATCCCGGCGAATGCGATCGTGATCGGAATCGGGGCCCGCTTTCATCCGCACAAGGATCATCGCAACTTCATTCAGGCCGCGGCTCGTTTGCACAAAATTATGCCGGAGGTTCACTTCCTGCTGTTCGGGATGGGGATTACGTGGGAGAACTCGCAGTTGACAGGTTGGATTGATTCCGCGGGAATTCGCGAGCGCTGCCATCTGCTGGGATTGCGCCAGGATATTTCCCGCCTGTTTTCCGGAATGGATATCGCCACCACGGCGTCTCGCAGTGAGGCTTTTCCGATTGTGGTCGGCGAGGCCATGGCTTGCGAGACGCCTTGCGTCGTGACCGACGTGGGAGACTCCGCATTAATCGTGGAGAACACGGGCAGCGTCGTGGCACCCGAAGATCCGCACGCGCTGGCCGAAGCGTGGCGGGCATTGATCGACGCCGGGCCAGCCGTACGGCGGCGCCTCGGAATCGCGGCCAGGTGCCGAGTGCAACGGCATTTCGCCCTGCCCGCGATCGTGGAGAGTTACCAGACGATTTACGCACAGGTGGCGGCTCGTCCACAGCGAGCAGTGGCTTCGGCAGGCCTTTCGCAATTTGCCCGGTAAATTCAGGACGTTCAACACAAACATGAAAGTAAATTCAAATCGGCCACGCCTGGTCATCGCGGTGAATTCGTCGATCGCCGTCGGGTTCCTGCAGGGTCAGCCGGAATATTTCCAGAACTCGGGTTTTGATGTGACCGTTTTGTGTCCGGAAAGGCGTTCCGGCGAGTGGGAAGTGCCGCGACCCGACGGTGTTCGGGTGGTGGAAGTTCCCATGGAGCGAGAAATTTCACCCCTGCGGGACCTTCACTCGGTGTGGCATTTGTGGGGAATCCTGCGCGCGCTGCGCCCCACGGTCACCAATGTGGGCACACCCAAGGCAGGACTTCTCGGCGGGTTCGCCGCCTGGTTAATTCGCGTACCGTGCCGCTTCTATACGCTGCACGGATTGCGCTTCGAAACCACCACGGGATTCAGGCGCAAACTCCTGATCTATGCCGAGCGGCTGGGGTGCCGTTTCGCCCATCGCGTCGTGTGCGTCAGCCACAGCGTAAGGGAGAAAGCGATTGCCTGCGGGCTGGTGGATCGAGAAAGGGCGCTGGTGTTTGGGGCGGGAAGTTGCAATGGCGTGGATGTTTCGCGCTTCGCGCCGACACATCAACGGATGAGGCGGGCGGCGGAGTTGCGAGGTCGGTTCGGAATTCCCGCGGATGCGCCGGTCGCACTTTTCGTCGGGCGGCTGACCTGCGACAAAGGGATTGCCGAACTCCTGCAAGCCTTTTTGCAACTCGAGGAACGATTGCCGCAGCTTCGCCTGCTTTTGGTGGGGAGCTTTGAAGATGGCGACCCTCTTCCCACGCACGTTCGCAGACGCCTGGAATCACATGAGCGCGTGATCTTGGCCGGGCCTGTTAAGGACACCGCTCCGTACTACGCAATGGCGGATGTTCTGGTGCTGCCAAGCTACCGCGAAGGGCTGCCCACGGTGATTCTGGAGGGGCACGCGGCGGGCAAACCGGTGATCGGAACCGCGGCGACCGGGATCGTCGATCTGATTGTGGATGGCGAGACCGGCCTTCTTTTTCCAGTGGGGGATGCGTCGGCGCTTGCTGATGCAATCGGCAGGATCATCGACGACAAAGCTTTGGCCGGGAAACTCGCCCTGGCGGGCCAGGAGCAAGTGAAGCGCAAATTCCGACAGGAGCTGATCTGGGCCGCGTTGCGCCGGGAGTATCTCAAAGTCCTGCAAGGGAGAGAATCGCCGCATTCCTCTGTTCTTCCCCAGCCCGGGAATTAGACGCGGGAAAAAATTCATGAATAACAACTCAAGTTTCGTGCCGCGGAAAAGGGGTTACGGGCAACAGATTTTTCAAATCGGGAAGGTGCCGCTGTTAGTGGCGGGAGTGTTAGTCGTGGTCGTGATTTTCATAAAGGCAAACAAGTCGTCGGCCGCGGCGTTTCCTGTTTGGGTGGCATCCGGTCTGGTCAGGGTAGGGAAGACGGAAGCCCCGGGAATGGTTTCTTCCATCGACCTCTCCGGCGCGCGCGGGGAGATCGTGGACGCCCAGATCACCGTGCATGCGCCTGCCGGCGGTTTGACCAATGTGAATGTGAGCCCCTCTGATCTCAGCGCTCCCGGCGGCGGGACGATTCCCGCGTCGAACATAACGCTGTACCGTGAAACCTATGTGACGGTCACGGGCACTGCGAATTACGGCGGCGGCAGCAATCCGCCGCTCGGAGCGGGAACTTATCCCGAACCGCTGATCCCCTTTAATGATCCGGAAACCGGCGCGCCCTTGTGCGGAAGATCGGCTGCGCTCAAAGCCTGCAACGCGAGCATCGGCGCAGGGGAGAATCAGCCTTACTGGATCGACATCAGCATTCCGCATGAAACTGCGGCTAGTCCGTCGGGGACTTATACGGGCAATATTTTGCTCACCGCCACTCAGGGCACGGTGACAATCCCGGTTTCGCTGACGGTGTGGAATTTCGAACTTCCCATGCAGCCTTCGGAGCTTTCTCTCTGGACTCTCTGGCCGCCCGCGGCGGGGGACACGACCACCAGCCTGGCGCGGGCGTTGATGCGCAACAAAGTGATGAGCTGGGTTGATGCGGCGACAGACACCACCTCGGACATGACCAATTCCGGATTGAATCGCGCAGGCCTGGACGCCTATTACCATTTCCAGGTCAAGTGCGACGGCTCTCACACCAGCATGCCTTCGACCGGTCAAATCGATGCGGCGGCGGCAACTTTTCCGGTAACTTTGCCGCTCGATCTTTACATCGGAGACGAACTGAACAACTGTCCCAATGATTACCCGGCGCTGAAAGCCATCGGCGCTCGAGTGCATGCCGCCAATCGCAGCGTGAAGACGATACTGACGGTCAACACGCCCGACGCAAAACTGTTCGATGACGGCCACGGCCGAAGCGCGATCGACCATTGGGTGTTGCTGGATTCCATGGAAAAGTGGCCCACGTTGCCGTTTACCGGCGGCGGCGACCTATGGAGCTACACGAGTTGCAACACCGGGTCCGGCAATACGCCAGAGTGGCTGGTGGACTATCCGCCGATCAACGAGCGCATCCAGGCGGGATTCCTGAACTGGGCGCAGGGAGCGACTGGAATTCTTTACTACCGCGCTGACGGATGGACCGCGGGAAACTCCATCGGCAGTTGGAACAATGTGGATACAAACGCTTGTGGCGGCGGCTTGGGAAGGCCGGGCGACGGAATCTTTCTCTATCCGCCGGGACCGATTGCCTCGACGGAGCCTGCTCCGGGAATACGCTTGAAGGCCATCCGCGACGGCATTCAAGACTACGAATACGCGCATCTGCTCAAAAATCAGGGGCAGACCTCATACGTGGAGTTCGTCCTTAAGCCGATCGCCGCGAGCTGGACCAAGTGGAGCCATGACCCCAACGAACTGGAAAATGTGCGGCTGAAATTCGGGCAGCAGCTTCATCAGCTTGCGCATCCGTAGCGTTTGTTTTCACGGGCGGGAGATCGAATTTTTGTTGAGAAGCTTCCTCAGGACGGCAAGGACCGCTGCAGGATCCACGAAACCAAATCAATCACAGGAGCAGAAAAATGACAGGGTGTGACATTGCAATTATCGGTGCAGGCCCGTACGGACTTTCCGCCTCGGCTCATTTGCGCACGATCAAAGGCTTGGACGTGCACACGTTCGGCGAACCAATGGTTTTCTGGCAGCGCAACATGCCGAAGGGGATGTTGCTGCGTTCGGGCTGGGAGGCCAGCCATATTGCCGACCCGAACAAGTCCCTGACACTGGATATATTCCGAAAGGAAAGCGGCAATCATTTTTCGAGTCCCGTGCCGCTCGATCGCTTCGTGAATTATGGATTGTGGCATCAACAACATTCCGTTCCGGACCTCGACCCGCGAAAGATTGTCTGTGTCGAACAATGCGCCCGGGGATTCCGGCTTATTCTCGAAGAGGGCGAGTCCGTGCTGGCCAATCGCGTGGTGGTTGCCGCAGGCATTTCTTCATTTACATGGCGCCCGCCGGAGTTTGACAACCTTCCTGCTTCGCTGGCGACTCACACCTCCGAGCATCGCGATTTCGAAAGATTCGCTGGAAGAGAAGTGCTGGTTATCGGAGGCGGGCAGAGCGCGCTGGAATCCGCGGCTCTGCTGCATGAAGCCGGCGCCGGCGTCGAGATCGTTGCGCGCACCCGCGAAATTCGCTGGCTGGGCGGAGTGGTGTCCCGGACGATTCACCGCGGCTTCGGTCCCACGATTTCAAAACTTCTCTACGCACCGACGGACGTTGGCCCCGCTGGAATCAGCCAGATCGTGGCGCGGCCGGATCTGGTCCGCCGATTCTCACGGCCGATCCAGGACTGGCTCCGGAAAAGATCGATCCGGCCGGCAGGGGCGCGATGGCTGGTTGACCGGCTCAAGGACGTGCCGATGCACCTCGAGCGCACGGCGGTTTCTGCCATTGCGAAGGGCGGGCGCGTCGAAGTGCGGCTGGACGATGGAAGTGAAAGAGACTTCGACCATGTTTTCCTGGGAACCGGATATCGCGTGGACGTTTCCAAGTACGATTTCCTGGCGCCGAAACTTGCGGGTTCGATAAGCAGGTTCCAGGGATATCCACGGCTCACCGACGGGTTCGAGACATCCGTCCCGGGATTGCACATTCTGGGCGCGCCCGCCGTTTGGAGCTTTGGCCCGTTGATGCAATTCGTCGTCGGCACGCACTATTCCTCGCGCGCGCTGCTCCAATACGTCACCGGGAAGGCAGTTGGAAATCGCGCCCGAGTCGGCGAACGGCTCGTCGCTGAACTTGAATTGTCGCAGCCCCATGATTAACACACAGCAGATCACAGCCGTCCGACGATTAGCTATTCGAGGGAAATTCTCTCCATGAATGAAACAACAGGAGCATTGGTCGTTGGCGGAAACCTCAACGGTCTTTCGATCGCGAGGAGTCTGGGCCGCCATAGTGTGCCGGTTTGGGTGGTGTCCCCACCCAACATCCGGCTGGCCAGCTTTTCCCGATATACACGGAGGACATTGCCGTGGCCGAGCGGAGACGACGAAACGCAAGTGGAATATCTGTTGGAGGTTGCCGCGCGCAACAATCTTGATCAGTGGGTGCTTTTTCCAACCAGCGATGAAACGGCCGCATTGCTGTCTCGCTTTCACTCCAGGCTTTCGCGGCGATTCCGCGTATCGACTCCGACATGGAACGTCTTGCGGTGGGCCTACGACAAGCGGCTTACTTACCTGCTGGCCGCCGAGCAACATGTTGATTACCCGGCAACTTTCTATCCACGCACGGATGCCGATCTTGAGGGCGTGAACTGCGAATTTCCGGCGATTCTGAAACCCGCCACGCATGCATCGATCAACCGCCTGACCGAGGACAAGGCGTGGCGCGTGGCGAATCATGAAGAGCTTCTTGCAAAGTATCGCGAAGCCCGGGAGCTGATGCCACCGGAATTGATTCTGGTCCAGGAAATGATTCCCGGCAGCGGCGGGTCGCAATTTTCGTTTGCGGCGCTCTGCTGCGACGGAAAAACGATTGCCTCTCTCACCGCGCGCCGCACCAGGCAATACCCGATTGATTTCGGGTATTCGAGTTCGTTTGTCGAAACGATGGATGTTCCGGAGATTGTCGCGCCTTCGCAACGATTGCTGGCCGCCATGGGGTACACCGGAATTGTGGAGGTCGAATACAAATTCGATTTCCGCGATGGACGATTCAAACTGCTCGATATCAATCCCAGGCTTTGGACGTGGTCGCCACTGGGCGGACGCGCGGGGATGGACTTCCCGTACCTGCTCTGGAAAATGCTGCAAGGCAAGCAGGTAAGGGAGCAGACGGCACCAGCGGGCGTGCGATGGGTTCGCATGAGCACGGATGTTCCGGCGGCGTTTCAAGAAATTCTTCGCGGCCGCTTGAATTTGCGGGAATACGTGGCCTCTATGCGCGGACCGCTGCAATTCGCGCTGGTCACCGCGGACGACCCGTTGCCCGGACTGATGGATCTGCCTCTCTTCGCGTTCAAGCACATTTACAACGCGTACGCGGGCCTGCGGAAGAGCGAGCCGTCGGCGCGAAGATTTGCCGCCAAGACCTGAGAGCCAACACGAGATCCAACCGCAGATTTTCCATAGAAAGGAAGCCATCATGTGCCGGCAACCATATTTGAACGCAAAACTTCCCCAAGCGATGCATTACAAAATTCCGCGCCGCGAACCATGGGGAAAGGAACGCTCGGCGAATCAGGCCTTCTGCCAGGCGCAGCGCGCGTTCAGGAAACACAATTGGCGGATTACCCGCGAAGTGCCCGCGATCAAAATTGGAGCGTAAATGACCCGACCGACGGTTGTCATCAGTCTGGATCTGGAGCTCAGCTGGGGGAGCTTCGATCTTTCCTATGGCGACGAGTTGCTCAAAATGGGCCGGTGGACCCACGACGTTGGCACGCCCAATTTGTTGAAACACCTTACGCGCAATGGTCTTTCCGCGACCTGGGCTATTGTTGGCGCCATGATGCGTCGTTCCTTGCCGGACGTGTCCGGTTTGCCGGAAGTCCGCTATCCTCACTTCGCAAAACCGTGGTTCAGTTATATTCCGAAAGATGGTGATGAACAGACTCACCCCGAGTGGTTCGGCGCGAGCCTGGTGGAAATGATTCGGAAGGCAACGCCCGAACAGGAAATCGGCTTCCATTCGTTTTCGCACGTCCCTTTTGGAGAGCGGGGCATGACGCGGGAGCGTGCGATCGCCGAGTATCGTTATTGCGCCCTGATCGCGAAAGAACTCGGCATCCCGAAATCATCCTTCGTTTTCCCGCGCAATTCGGTTGCGTTCCTTGCCGAGCTCCGCGACGCGGGGTTCACCTGTTTTCGAGATGTGGATCAGCTGCCCATGCGATTCGCGAACGGCACACTCAACTCCCTCGGGATGATCTGGGCGGATTTTGCTGGCAGCGCGCCGTGCATGATCGAACCTTCGCTCAAGGAAGGAATTGTTTCGATTCCTGGTTCGCTCTTGATCCGGTACGCAGCCGGGTGGCGCAGGTACATTCCGGATTCGAGCCGGTTGCGGCGATTGCGAAAAGGGTTGGAGCGCGTCCGCCTGAGCCGTGGAGTTTTCCACGTGTGGTTCCATCCGGAGAATCTTTATGCGGAGTGGCCGCGCGTGGAAAACGTTGTGGCGCGTTTTCTGGAAGAGCTTGGCGTTCTTGTGCGGAATGGGGAGGTGCGGTGTTTGACGATGGGCCAGCTGGCCGCGGAATTCCGCTCCCATTTAGCCGCGACACAAAAGCCGCACCAGCCCGCAGCCTACACGCCTCCCGCACAGGTGAATTCCCCCGCTTCGAGCAGCCGCCGTGCTGGTTCGGCGATTTCGGCTTAATCGGAGTTGGACTGAGCGGTTACGGAGTCCGCGCCCATTCTGAAACGACGAATCGGACCTTGGAGTCTGTGCGGCATCCCCGCTTTTCAGTGGATTCGCCGCACAGAACCTTCAGCCCGATCAGAAAACAACTTCAATCGAATTCAAACTGCAAGAAACCAATTCATCACGGGGCGAGCTGATGAAGCAGTTGCCCCAGTTGTGTCCGTGCGTTTTCGAGCGCGTTCGGGTCGTGATTCCAATTGCTCCAGCTCGTCGCAATCGGGAGAAGAGTGGTGTCCACCACGCCGAGCTGTCCCAGGTTCTTGAGCATCTGCGCGTATTCGTAGTCTTGAATACCATCGCGGATGGCCTTCAAGCGAATTCCCGGAGCGGACTCGGTCGAAGCGATCGGCGCCGGCGGATAGAGAAAGATTCCGTCGCCCGGCCTGCCCAATCCGCCACCGCAGGCGGTGGTATCAACGTTGTTCCAGCTGCCGATGGCGTTGCCGGCAGTCCAACCGTCCGCGCGATAGTAAAGCAGCCCCGTCGCGCCTTGGGTGAAGTTGAGGAATCCCGCCTGGATGCGTTCGTTGATTGGAGGATAGTCCACCATCCATTCCGGAGTGTTGCCGTAACCGGCGTTGCAGCTGGTATAGCTCCAGAGGTCGCCGCCCGCGGTGAACGGCAAGGCGGGCCACTGTTGCAAGGAATCGAGCAGCACCCAATGATCGACAGAACCGTACAGATTCGGGTCCGTCGCGTTGAGAGTCATCATGGTCTTCACGCTGCGATTCGCTGCGTGAGCATTTGCGCCGAGGGTTCGGAGGTCGGAGTAGTCGCCGGAACAGCCGTTCAACTCGTCGGCCATATAGAAATCAAGCCCCAGTCCGGCAGGAAAATTAGCCGCGGCGGAATTGATTTGGCTGGTCGTGGGAATGCTGCTGTAGCCCCCGTTGCACTGGATGCCGATGTAGTAGTAGTTGTCCAGGCCGGAGCGGTTCAGCCCCATGTTAGTCATGTCCGAAGAGGCGTTGCCAGCCGGATCGTACCAGCCCATCACCTTGTTGCGCATCAGCGCCCGTGCAAGTGTGGTGGAAGTGTTTCCTGCCGCCGGCGGCCAAAGCGTCCAGAGAGAAAGCTCCGATGGCTGCATTGGCAATTCGAAGTTCCACACTGTCAGCGAAACCGGAATCGTCGACGTTCCCTGAGAGGAGGAGATCGAGACGCTGCCGGTGTAGGTTCCCGCCGGGCTGTTCGCGGCGCCATGCGGAATGGAAATGTCGATCCAGTATGGTTGATTCTGCCCCGCGCTGACGCTTGCATTGCAGGCTTTCAACGTGGCCGAAGTGCCGCAGAGCGCCGTGCCGGTTTCCGGATCATTAAAGGGGATAAGTGGCTCAGCATAAGTTCCCGAGCCAAGCGGCGAATTGCTGCCGCCGCCGTAACTCGCGGTGCCGGTGACGGTGAGGTAATACTCGCGATAGAGCGTCACATTCGACGCTGGAATAGTGACTCCGCCGGGGCCCGTGAGTGGAGTCGCGCTCACGTTGACGTTGGACAAGCCGCCGGCCGGGCCTTGCACCACAACCTGCGTGTCCACGGTCTCCCCGCGCGCTCCAGACAGTGCGATGGAAGAGAGTGTGCCGGGGACGTCGGTCTTCCCAACTCTGACCAGGCTTGGCGCCACCCAGGTGCTGAAATTCGCCTGCACGCCGGTTCCGGTCATGGAAATCGTGGCAGGAGAATTGGTGGCGTTGCTGGTGACCGTAACACCGCCCGTCACGCCGCCTGTCGACGTCGGGGCGAAGGTGACGTTCAACGCAGCGGACTGTCCGGGGGCCAGAACCGTGCCGGAGGACACATTGCTAGCGTTGAAGCCGGCGCCGGAAGTGCTGACGCCGGAAATCGTCACGCTGGAATTGCCGGAGTTTGTGAGGGTCACACCAAGACTGCTGGTGGCGCCCGTGTCAATGCTACCGAAGCTCAAGCTGGCCGGGCTCGCGTTGAGCACCAGGGTGGCAGCATTCACTGTGAGCGTGGCGGCACTGCTAGTCACGCTACCTGCTGAATTGCTAACCACGACCGAGAATTGCGCGCCATTGTCGCCAGTCGTTTCGGCAGGCGTTGTGTAGCTTGCGGAAGTTGCACCGCTGATCGCTGTTCCGTTCTTTCGCCACTGGTACGAAAGCGGAGTAGTGCCCTTCGCGGTAACTGCGAATGTTGCGCTTTGACCTGCCGTCACGGTCTTGCTTGTGGGTTGTGCGATGATCGACGGGGCACTGTTGACCGTCAGCGTTGCGGAACTGCTCGTAACTTTGCCGACGCTATTGCTGACCACAACCGCGAACTGCGCACCGTTATCCGTGCTAGTAGTCGCGGGTGTTGTGTAACTGGAGGAGATCGCACCGCTGATCGCCGCGCCGCTTTTCTGCCATTGGTAACTCAGCGGAGTCTTGCCCGTTGCGGTCACAGAGAAAGAGGCTGTCTGGCCGAGGGCAACTGTTTTGCTCGCCGGTTGTGAACTGATCGACGGAGCGGTCGAGGACGTAGCCTTGAACACTACGTCTACCCAGTAATTCGCGGCCTGGTGCGTGTACACGGGACGGGTGCCAAGAGTTCCATAGACCCCGTTCGGAGTCTGCAAAGCATGCAACGGCGCGTTGTTGTATCCCGCGCTCGTGAAATAGTTCCAGTTGGCGCTGAAATGTCCGATTGTCAGGCCATACGAGGCTACGTACACAGCGTTCGCGGTGATGGCCACCGGCGTGGAAAAGTTGGCCTGCTGCCAGCCCGAAGCGGTCTCCCCTGTAAACGTTACGGACGCGAGGAGAGCGCCGGTGGGGCTCCAGAGGCGGCCCACGTGGACGCCGGTATTGGCCGCGCTCTTGTAAAAGCGAACGCCGGAGACGGTGCCGCTGACGTCCGACTTGAACGAAACTCCCAACTCCAGCGGACCGCTGGCGCCATTATCAATCGCCGCCGGCACCGTCGTGCTTGGCCAGATCGTTTGTTGGGCTGCCGCGTAGCCGCAGCATGCCAGGGCAACCACAAGGCCCAACAGAGCTGCTCCGCCGTGTCTGAGCAACTCTAGACGAGAATGCATGAATCGAATTCGTTTTCTGGTTTTCAAAGGAATTTCCCCTAAATATAGTTCGCGGGCAACTCGAGGCCTGCGTCTCGATGGGGCTGGGGGGCTGGGCAAGCTAACGCAAGTTGGATGGGCAAGTCGCTGAGTTTTGAGAATCACCTGGATTTCTCAGCCACACACGCCCGAGCCGAGAGGCAATAGCGCTCCAAACGTCGCGCCCACGGGAGAGAGCTTAATTCGCAGGGAGTTTTGGGTCTGTCGGCAGGGCAATGATTTTCGTGTCAGACGTTTGTTTCAAATCTGTCTCACACAGTCCTACATCGGTACAGCTGTACCAATACCGATTGGGAGCCTCCCGGGATTCCTCGGCTCAAATGTTTTATAGTTGATTTGAGAATCCCAGCTCACCTCGAGCTGTTTCCCGCCCGAGACTCCGGCCACCTGATTTCCTTCAAGAGAGTTTCTATGAAAACCCGCAGGTTTGCCGGTCCGGATTTCCAAGAAGATCATTCGGGTGACCCCCTGCCGCACGAGACGCTTCTCGGTTTATACCCGGAACTTCTCAGGGAGCTTCCCGTCGGTGTTGTCCTTTTACATCTGGAAGACCGATCGGATGCCGAATCGTTCCGAATCGTTGACGCAAATCGCGCCGCCGTGGAAATTACGAGGTCGCCCTCTCGAATGCTACTCGGCAGAACGCTGGCTGATTTCCCCAAACTTCTCGGAACTCCCATCCCCGGCCAATTGCTGGCCACTCTCCGCGCGGGAGAGGCCCGGGACCTGGGAGAAATTGCCTATGCCGACGAAAACATCGGGGATGGCGTTTACTCGGTGCGCGCGTTTCCCCTTTCCGACAATTTTCTCGGCGTCGCTTTTGAGGATGTCACTAATCGAATTCAAGCGGAGCGCACGGTCCGGGAAAGCGAGGAACGTTTCCGGTTGCTCGTCGAAGGCGTTCAGGAATACGCCATCTTCCAGTTGGACCCTGACGGCAACGTTGTGAGCTGGAATGCCGGCGCGCACCGTCTGAAAGGTTACGATTCGGCGGAAATCATCGGCCACCACTTCTCCGTCTTCTATCCGCAGGAAGATCTAATGAGCAATAAACCGCGCGAGATTCTCACTCGGGCCGCCCGGCAAGGACAATCCGAGGATGAAGGGTGGAGAGTCCGCAAGGATGGCTCCCGCTTCTGGGCAAACGTGGTTGTCACCGCTCTGCGCGACTCGAAAGGGAATCTCCTTGGATTCGCGAAACTTACCCGGGACACCACCGAAAACCGCGAGCGAGCGGAAGCGCAGACCAAGGCCAAAGAACTGCTGGAGTTGCGTGTCGAACAGCGGACCGCCGTTCTGACCCGCGTAAACCACGAGATGCGCACGGAGATTGCGGAGCGTCAACACGCTGAGGAGGAGCTCAGGAAATCACGCGACCAACTCCGTGCCCTCGCGGCTCGGCTGCAAAGCGTGCGCGAGGAGGAACGCACGTACATCGCGCGCGAAATTCACGATGAACTCGGTCAGGCTTGCACGGCGATCAAGATGGATCTCGCGTTGATTGGCCGGAAGCTGACTAAGCAGCAGACCGCACTTCGGACCAAGGTGGACTCTTCCATTCAATTGGTGGATGGCACGATTGCTACGCTGCGCCGGATCGCCTCGGAGCTTCGTCCCAGAACGCTGGATGATCTCGGTCTCCCCTCCGCGCTGGAAGCCCATGCTCAGGAATTCGAGGGCCGCACCGGGATTCATTGCAGCGTTATTTTGCCGCCGGAACCCCTGACGCTCGACACCGACCGGTCCACGGCCATCTTTCGAATTTTTCAGGAGTCGCTGACCAACGTGGCGCGCCATGCCCACGCCACCCGGGTGGAAGCGCGCCTCCGGCGCGACAATGATCGGATTATTTTTCAGGTCTTCGACAACGGCACCGGGTTTGACCCCGAGGTGGCGAAAGCGCGCAAATCCCTCGGACTGATCGGAATGCAGGAGCGCGCGCTTTTACTCAACGGAGATTTTAAGACGGAAGGAGTGCCCGGTTCGGGAACAACAATGACACTCACGATTCCACTACCTCCCTCGATCGCTGCAGAAAGCGTGCGCCATGAGGATCCTGATCGCTGACGACCATGCCATGTTTCGACGGGGCTTGAGAGAGACGCTGGCGGAAGCATTCCCTCGAGTGATCTTTGGGGAAGTGAATACGGCCACGGAAACACTGGAATTTGTCCGGCGCCACCATTGGGATGTGGTCATTCTGGATATCAGCATGCCCGGAAAAAGTGGCCTCGACATCCTCGATGATATGAAGCGCTTGCGCCCCAGGACTCCGGTGCTCCTTCTGACCATGCATCCCGAACAGCAATATGCCCGGCGGGCTCTCAAAGCCGGCGCCGCGGGTTACCTGACCAAAGACAGTGTGCCGGATGAGCTGAAGATCGCGATCAAGAAAATCGTTGCAGGCGGGCGGTATGTAAGCGCAACCCTGGCGGAAACGCTGGCCGTGGATCTCAGAAAAGGTGCAGATTTACCGCTCCATGAACTTCTCTCCGACCGCGAATTCCAGGTCTTGCGGATGCTCGCTTCCGGAAAAACAGTTAAGGAAATGGCGGATGAACTTTCTCTCAGCGTAAAGACCGTTAGCACTTATCGCGGCCGAATTCTGGAGAAGACCGGCATGAAGACGAACGCGGATCTCATTCGCTACGCGCTTGAAGCGCAATTGGTGGACTAGCTCGGAGCAAACACCAGGCCGCGAGCCCCGGGCTTCCCGAGTCTTGCCGATTTGGATAACGGGCCTCTCCTCGTAGGACACTCGCGGTCAACACACCTTCTCATTGTCCTACAAGAGATTCGTGATTCCACCCGATGTATTTCTTGGCGAATTTGTCATTCTCTGTCTTTGGGCTCTGCATTTGGGCGAATGCTCTTCATGAAGGAATGAATATGAAAGTCTTTATCGCTGACGACTCCAGGATAGTCGTGGAACGCCTGGCGGGCCTTCTCGAAGAGGTTCCCGGCGCTCGGCTTGTGGGCCAGGCGGGCGATGTTCCCGCCGCCGTAAACGGTATCCAGAAAATGAAGCCGGATGCGCTAATTCTCGATCTGCACATGCCCGGCGGCAGCGGTCTCGATGTTCTCCGTGCCATTCGCACGGAACACCCCGACCTCTTCGTTCTCATCTGCACGAACTATCCCTATCCCGAATATCGCGAACAGTGTTTAACTGCCGGCGCCAATTTGTTCCTGGATAAGTCGGCCGAATTTGAAAAGATCCCTTCCGTCCTTCGCGAGCTGATCCAAAAAGAGGCCAAGATGCTCCCCGGCGCACTCTGAGCGAAATACGCCCAGCTCGCTAGTATCAGCACCCCTAGCCTTCTCCCTGCCTTCCCCTTTTATGGTTGGGGAGATTCCTGCCCTGTTTTTCCTGTATTCACCCGATTGTTCGTCGTCCTCCGCAAAGGCATATATACGATAGCGCCGAGTGATCGGTAGGTCGGTGAAAACAGCGCAGTGGTTGAACGACCCGAACGTACCTTGTCACGCCGCGGGTTAATTTCAAGACACGAGTGTCCTCGCCCAAAGAACACTTCTGCTCGCCGGTTCGTTACGAATCGGCCCCGCGCGGGAGCTCATTAAACGAGGAGAGGAAAGATGAGAACGTTGCAGATTCTGGGGACCGCGTGCCTGGCATTATTTCTTGCCGCCACGATCCGGGCACAGGGCACAACCGGGGTGAACAACGCCGAGCTGAAAGGCGAATACGCATTTACATTTAACGGAATGACTACCGGAGGCGGTGGCGGCTCAACTCCTTTCGCCGCCGTGGGGAGATTCACTTCGGACGGCGCCGGAAATTTGACGAACGGCGAGCTGGACACCAACGGCGTAGGTCTGCCGGAGAAATTAATCGCCCAAGCATTCACCGGGACTTACTCGATCGGAGCGGACAATAGGGGAGTGATGAACCTGAATATTCCGGGCGGGGGCAAGCTGGCATTCGTAATGATGGCCAACGGCACCGCAAAGTTCGTCGAGATTGATGCGTCGGGAGGTAACGGAACGGTCGGCTCGGGCTCCATGGAAAAGGCCGACACCACCGCATACAGCACCGCCAAAATAATCGGGGACTTCGCTTTTGGTGTCGCTGGCTTGGACCTCTCGAACAATCGGACCGCAATCGCCGGACGTATGACGGCCAACGGCGCGGGCACATTTACAAGCGGAGCCGCGGATGCCAACCAGTCCGGCACATTCACCACCTTGAACGTCTTCGCGGCGAATTACATGGTGACGGACAATACCAGCGGGCGGGGCATGTTTAACCTGCCACCGCTGGCAGGTGGAATTCCGCAAAACCTTAATTTCGTCTTTTACGTCGTGAATTCTGGAAAGTTTTTTGCGATGGAGTCGGACGCGCCCACGCCTGCGACCCCGCTCCTGAATGGCGCGTTCCTCCAGCAGCAAACCCCATTTGGAGGATTCTCTAGCGCTTCGCTGAATGGCGGCATGGTGATGTACCTGACCGGACGCGTCGGCTCCGGGTGCGGCAAGAACACTGGCCCCTCTCCCAACGTGCTCGCCGGTTTGCTAACGGGCAACGCCACCGGCGCGCTCACCCTGACCTACGACCAGAACTGTGGCGGGGCTTCCACGTCCGCCACCACTCTTGCGGGAACATCAACCGTTGATGGCAACGGGCGAACCGCAATCCGGATTGGAGCCAGCTACCTGGTTGCCTACCTGGTCAGCTCCAATCAGGCCTTCTTTGTTGTCCCGGATAGTTCCGTCTTGTTTGGCTTCGGCGACCCACAGGCCGCGACTCCTTTCACCAACAGTTCGGTAAGCGGCGCCTACGCCGGATTGACCACCGTTCCGGCGACGCTTGGTGTCACGATCTTCTCCGGCAAGTTCTCAGCGAACGGCGCCAGCCCGATCGGCAGCATCATCGGCAGCGAGGATATCGGTGCACCGAGCGGAGCAAGTTCTGGCGTCAGCGTGAATGCCACTTACTCCGTCTCCTCATCGCCAACCAATGGCAGGGGAACCTTTACCGGGAGCATTGGCGGCGGAAGCGCCGTCGCCTATGTAGTGTCGCCCACAAAGTTTGTGATTGTCTCGATGAGCGATCCGAATCCAGCGGTATTGCTTTTCGAGAAGTAGGCTGGCACCCGAATTTCTCCCATGAAATTGGGGTTCTTTGCGGCGCATGCAGCTCACCCCAAAGGACCTCAATCCATTCTCTAAACTTGCATAACCGATCTTTTTCTATTCGTGGGAAATGAGAGTTGGGCCGAGGCGAACTCTGTTCCTGCGTTTGATCCTGAGTGCGGTACGAGTTGAGGAATGATCTTTCCTAGGGCGGCGCTCAATCTCCGGAACCCATAGTCTTTTTGACCCAGTTGGCAGCCCCTCCGTTGAATTCCAATCCCAGGGCAAACCGCCCGTCCACCACGCGCTCGCAATAAATTACGCGCGCATCCGTTTGTAACTCTTCGTCCGCAGACTTGATCAGCAACCGCTCATTCAGCTTCCTGGCGTGCCGCACCAGCACACGTATCCCCAGCGAGCAGATGTTCTCGGTCGTCGACCGTTCCGCTGCAGACGGCTCCTGGAGGCTGCAGATCCGTACGGGGATGGCCAGCCGAGCCCTTTTTTCAAGTCGTCCAGACCGTATCGGCATTTGGTGACTCACTTTCCAAACTGCCTTCGGTATCGTTGCCCCGGGCTGGACGGCACAGAGATCCCGAATGATTGGGCGGGAAGATTATCGACAATAAAATCCTTGCGGCCATAGCGCCTAGTTAGTCTGAAGAACGATCGCCGGTTCGGAAAGGCGATTCAAGCGGCGCCCTTTCTGCTCATACATGGCCTTATCTGCACGCACCATCCACTCTCCAATCGATGCATTGCTGCAGATGTTGATTCGCACCGCACCCAGGCTGAGATTGATCGCATAACGCGTCTCTCGCGCACTGACGCATTTCAAATCCTCTGTGAGCCTGGCCCGAATGGCCACTTCGCTGTTGTCAGAGGCCTCGATCGCCAACACCGCGGACGTTTCTACGGCCAATCGCCTGCGTTGAAAGTTGTGCGGCTTCCCAATTGCTCCCGCCTGTTCCTCAGTGGCTCGCCGGCGATGCGTACGCCGCAAGCTGGCAAATCTGCCGCAATTCCTCGTATCTGAAGTACATCTCTTCTTCTCTGCCGGCGCGTTCCTCTTTCCCACCGACCTTGTGAACCGGAGCTGGTCCGCCTCCGTGTCTGAGCAGTTCTGTTCTCGGGGTGAAAGAGGTGCGAGCCCAGTCCACGGAGGCGGCCCGCTCTCGTAATTGCAAGATACCGGTTCGCCAAATTATTACAATTCCGAGAATCCTCCATTTCCAATCCCGGTAATCACCCCAGACCACTAAGGTAAAGACCTGGTCAGCGGCAAAGCTCGTGCGGGGCAGTCTGTGGCGCTGTTTCGCACTTCCGCCTGCCTGCCAACTCGAGAATTGGTCCCACATGCGGTCATAAATCTTCGGGATTTTTTTCGTCTCCGAGCCGCTGAATTTCGATCGGTGGAGAAACACTCCTCCTGAGCTTCCAAGTCGCAAAAAAAACAAACATCTTAGTGAAAGCTCCAAAAAGTTGAACTATGCTAGCCAGTGGTCGCCAGAGTGCATCCACTTCCCGCGTTCATGTGGTTGGAAGGAATCTGAACAATTACCGGTTCGTTATCTTCGCATGAATCCGAATCATCCCTCGCTGTAGCCTATATTCGCCCTTTGAATGCCGCTCGTTGGTGTCAAGTGGACAAGCTCTTTCTGTTTACCGCGAAAACTGGCACGCCGGTGTATTGCCCGCTGCCACCCGTTGTAATGAACGCACTCAACGCAATTCCCGACAGCACGCATTATTTTTGGACGGGGTTTTCCAAACCAAAGAGTGCAGTGGGGGATTGGCAGCGAAGTCTTAAGCGGCTGTTCGAACTCGGCGGAGTTCCCGACGCACACGCTCACCGATTCCGCGACACATTTTCTGTTGAGCTGTTGCTTGCGTCTGTAGCGGTTACGATGCGCGGGGAGGCAATCAGATGCTTATAGGCGAAAGCGCGGCCGGATCCGCTCTTCAGGTACTTCTCAAATGATTCGGCTTGTAGTCTTTGCGGGAAAGCAGCGTAGAAAACCAAATCCCACGGCGCGAATTTGCTGGTGTATGTAGATTTTCCGCTGTTGTGCTCGGATACTCGAATGCGCAGGTCTTGCGTTGAGCCGGAATAAATTTCCTGAGGGCGCGAGCGGCTGCGGAGAATGTAAGTGTAGAACACAAAAGCCCGCCTTCGCCTTCTCGGTCAGGGCAGTGTATAGCTTTATGTATATGTAGGTAAAGTACAATCTTGCGACGTTAGGGCGAGGGCTATGGCGGGCACTTCTCCTTCGCTCGCCTCTCGATCCTTAAGCTTCTATTGTGAATTAGATTGTCGGAAATGCGAACCAGTTCGCCGTAGCTCGCGAAAGCGAGCGAAGGAGAAGTGGAGGCGGGGGGAGTCGAACCCCCGTCCGAAAAGCGCTACGCCACGGAGCCTACATGCTTATCTCAGTTCCGTTTGTTTCGCCCTCCGCGCTTAGAACGAGCAAGAAACGCAGCTGGCTAGTCCGATGGTTCTCGCCCGAGCCTTACGGACCGAAAGGCTCAGACCAGCTCACTGTTTGACGCTTCTTGCCGGGCCCATGAGCAAAGCCCGGGGAAGCGTGTGCTTAATTAATTAAGCAGCAAGTGCCAAGTTATTGTTGGCAGTTCTAGTTTCCAGCCGATTACGGGTGGTTGGCCCCCGGCATGCCTCCGGGACGCGACAGCTTCCGTCGAAACCGGGTCGCCCCCTTGAGTCTCTAGTTTACCACGCAAGTCCATGCTGGGCGTTCTCGACCTTCGTGGCAGTCTTTGCCGCGCCCAGCGACCGCCTGGGCAAACCTTGCCGGGTATTTCTGGCAGGCCGGATCCCCCTGGTTCTGGCTGCGTCTAACTCACTTTTCGTTAACAACTTATGGGGGCTCCAGCCGGCCGTTCTTTGGCCCTTCCTTTGCCCTTACTCCTTCGGGCTGGCTTCGAAAAGCTCTCGTTCGCAAAGCGACTCGGCAGGCTGTGCAGGCCGCACGAAGCTTCGAACGGAGCATCATTGATGTGAATACAAACCTTTCGATGCCTGCCTGAAAAAAGGAGACACACATGGCTATTTTTGGAATTGCCAGCAGCATACTCGGTCAGATTGGTTCCGCTGCCACTTCGAACCCGAACAAGCAGCAAATTAAACAAGGCTTTCAGCAGCTCGGACAGGATTTGCAATCGGGGAACTTGTCCCAGGCGCAAAGCGATTTCGCATCCCTCCAGCAGCTACTTCCCAGCGGACAACAAAGCTCTCTGCTCACGCCTGCCTCAGGCGCGCAGAGCAGCAATCCGTTGGCTACCGCCGTTTCGCAACTGGCGCAGGATATGAAATCGGGCAACGCCACCGCCATCCAGTCGGATCTCGCCACCGTCCAGCAGGACGTTCAGCAACTCGGCCAGCAGCAGGGCGCTGGTCAAGCACACCACCATCACCACCACGGCGGCGGAGAATCCACCCAGTCCTCCAGCGGGCAGAACGCGACCTCCACGCTGTTTGGCCAGCTCGGCCAGCAACTCCAGGCGGGCAATTTATCCGGCGCCCAACAGGCCTATTCCACAATGCAGCAGGACTTTCAGCAGTTCGCGCTCAACAACTCGTCCAGTTCTTCCGGCGCGCCATCCGCTTCCTCGGGCGCAAGCTTCAGCGTCTCTGCCTAGCGCATCACTTCAGCACTCACCGAGGAGACACGCGCACTCGCATGTCCCCTCGGTATTTTTCAAGCACCTTCCCCGCCGGCTGTTCGCTGCAATCCACGTTCCCCCGCTCATTCCCGGCTGGTCTTCTCGCGGCGTAGAATATCCGCTGCCATCCGCGTGAATTCAAATCGCAGAGGCTATGATTAGGCCCATGTCCATTTCGATCAATCATGCAAGTTCCAGCGATCTCGACTTCTTGTTGCGCATGATGCGCCACATGCAAGAGGCCGATCCCTGGTCGGAACCCTTTCGCGAACCCACGGTCCGCGCCAATCTCGCCGAGCTTCTGCAGAATCCTGTTTACGGCGTCGTCTACCTTGTCCGTGAAGAAACTTCGCTGATCGGCTACCTGGTAATTTGTTTCGATTACAGCCTCGAATACCGCGGCAAGGGCGCATGGATCGATGAACTCTTCGTCGAAGCCGCCCATCGCGGGAACGGAATTGGCACGCAACTTCTTGAACTCGCCGAGACTGCCTCCCGCGAACACAACGCCAAATTCCTCCACCTCGAGGTCAACCACGGCAACCCCGCCATCGAGTTCTACCGCCGTCGCGGCTTCCTTGATCACCCCCGCTTCTTGATGTCCAAGTCCCTGGACAAATAGCCGACTCCTCCCAAACAGCCCGGCCCCACCTCTTGCCTCCTGCTAGCTGATCGCTGTTATCTGTTTGCCGCATAACGCTTTCCGAGGCCGGCCATCGTCCCTATGACCGACCGCTCCGCCCCACCCCGAATCCCTCATCACTCTTTTAGTCACACCCCATCCCCCTAACCGTTGACGCTCCCCCGCCCGCGCCCCACAATGGCAAAACGGGAGAACATCGGGCAAAACGCCCCCTATAAAGGGTATGGCACCTGAATCCAATGCTGTTGAACAAGCCGTTGCTCGCGCCCTTCGCGACAACCTCGAGCGCATTCAGCGCACCAGTGACGAGCTTCAGCAGTCCATCAACGACATCGTCGCTGCCTGCTCCAGCAGCAAGCCCACCAACGCGCTTCCTCCGATGCTTCGCGCTCAGACCGCTGCCGCGTCGCTCGCCGCCGCTCTCGAAGTTCTAACCCGCTTCACGGCCATGGCTTTGCAGCCCGGCCCCCGCAGCCCGCTCGAAGAGAAAATCACCGAAGCCATCGGCCGCGTCGCTCCCGAACCCTCTGCCCCGCCAGCGCGCCCGGCCCCCAGCTACCCGGAACCAAAGGCTGCTGCTCCGGCTCCTCACCCCCGCGTCGAGCCGGTTCCCGAGCCCCACGTCGAAACCCAGCTCCACGTCACCGAAGTCGGCCACGTTTCGGAAGCCGAATTCGACATCAACCAGTTGACTCCTGAGGAACAAGAGCTTCATCGCCGCGCAAATCGCGTTGCGAAAGTATCCATGCAAGATATTAAGATGTTAAGACCGGAACAGGTCAGACTGGGCCGCGAAAACAGAGATATCTGCATCCGACTGAAAGACGACATTGAGAAAGCTCATCGAGAATACGATCGTAGATTCAAACCCATCATGGACCACCCGGTGGATTACTTTTATCGCTGGATGGTGGAAATTCTTGCCGACGGGGATTCCAACGCGCTCGGCGAATATCCCTACGCCACCGCCGGAAAATCGCGGTAATTTAATCCGTCGCGCATCGCTTGCGTTCCGGCACGTGGCTCTTGCCCGGCGCCGTGTAGCCCATGCCGCCGGCCCTGTAGCTCAGGCCTTCAGGCCTGAGGTTTTTCGCGGCCAAACCACAAAACTCTCCGTCGCGCAACGATCCTGGCCCGCAATTCTTTCCGCACTCATCCTCTGCCTCTCGCTGCTCTGCGCCGCCGACCTCTCCGCCCAGACCAAAAAGAAAAAGAAGAAACCCGCGCATCCGAAATCTCCCGCATGCGCGACCGGTTGCAAGCCAGACACAACCTCTCCGGCGCTCGACTCTTCCACTCCCGAAGACGCCGCCGCGCAAAAAGATCTCGCCCTGCTCGCTCGCGATCTGCACCGCGGCACGCCAGGCTCCTACGAAAAGCTCGCCGCCTTCGCGAACAAAAATATTTCCAGCGTCTGGGGTCAGCGCGCCGCGCTCGCTCTAGGCTACGACGACTATTCGAAAAGCCACGCCCAGCAGGCCCTTGCCTGGCTGCAAAAGGCCAAGCCCGACACGCTGCTCTACGAATACACGCTCTTCTGGACTGCGCAGAGCGAACGAGCGTTGGGCAAAAACGCCGCTGCGGCGCAGGACCTAGCGCAAATCCTGAAGGATTACCCGGCCGCGGCATTCAAGGACCAGGTTCTCGAAGCCTACGTTCCCGCCGCCATTGCCATCGGCCGCCCGCAGGATGCTCTCGATGCGCTGGCCACCTACCCCGCCACGGGTTCCAAGCCCACGCTTCTGCTCGCCCGTGCCCGCGCCGAAGAGGCCGTGCGAAAATTTACCCCTGCCGCGAAAGATTACCAGGCGCTCTTCTACAAGTATCCGCTCGCCGATGAATCGAAGGACGCCGCAGCCGCGCTTCCTCGCCTCAACAAGCAACTGCACAGCGAATTTCCCTACGCCACCGGCGAGATGCAGGATCAGCGCGCGCAGATTTTCTACGACGCGCACAAGTGGCATGAAGCTCGCGCCGAATATGAAAAGCTCGCGACAATCCTCAAGGATCCCGCGAATCCCATCCGCCAGCGCGCCCTTGTCCGTGCAGCCGAATGCCGCCAGCATCCCAAGGCCGCTCCCAGCCTTTTCGTGAAACTTGCCGTCACCGATCCCGAAGCCGACGCGGAACGCCTCTACGATTTATCGCAAGCCTGGCGCTCCGATAAAAAAGAAGTCGAAATGCTCACTGCGGTTGAAAAAAATGCCGAGAAATATCCGCAGAGCCGCTGGACCGAAGATTCGCTCATGGCCGCCGGCAACTACTACTGGGTGGAACTCGATCGCGCGAAAGCAGGGAATTACTACCAGCGATTGCTCGATGCCTTCCCCGCCGGAAAGTACGCCTACAACGCCGAATGGCGGCTCGCGTGGATCGCTTACATCCAGCGCCAGCCGTTTGCCGACGAAAAGATGACCAATTTTCTGCGCAAGTATCCATCCACTGGCGGAACCGTCAACGCGCTCTACTGGCTCGGCCGCAGCGCGGAACGCAACGGAAATCCCGCCCGCGCCCGGGCTTTTTATGAAAAGGCCACGGATCGTTTCCCGGCCACTTATTTTGCTCACGCCGCAGATCAGCGCCTGGCAAAGCTCGCGCCCGGCGATGCCGACCCCGCCGACGCGCTCGCGGAAATTCCCGCTGCGCCGCCGTTGCGCCCGTTCGACGAGCCCATCGCGCCCATGGTTGCCGACCGCTGGAATCGCGCGCAGGCCCTGCGCACCATCGCCTTCGACGCTTCCGCCGAACTTGAGTTGAAAGCCGCGTACGCCGCAACTGCTTCACCGCGGTATCTCGTCGAGGCCGCGCAAGCCGCCTTCGATCAAGGCCATTTCGCCACAGGCATGGCCTATGGACGCATGGCGGTCCCGAATTTCGACGCTCGCAAATTGAACGAAGTTCCTTCGAATGTCTGGAAAGTTCTGTTTCCGTTTCCGTACGAAGCCGCAATCCGCCACGAAGCTGAGCGCAACAATTTCGATCCCATGTTCGCCGCCGGCCTGATCCGCCAGGAGTCCACCTTCCAGGCCGACGCCGTCTCCCACGCCGACGCCATCGGACTCATGCAGATTCTTCCGAAGACCGGCCGCTTACTCGCGAAGGAACGCAAAATTCGTTACACCAAAAATTCGCTCTTCGACCCCAACATCAACATTGAACTTGGAATGCTCTACATCGCCAACCTCACCCGCTCCACCGGCGGCCCCGAATACGCTGCCGCAGCTTATAACGCCGGCGAAGAACGCATCGCACTCTGGAAATCCGAGCGCACCTACGACGAAGTCCCCGAACTCGTCGAATCCATTCCCTTCACCGAAACCCGCGAGTACGTCCAAATCGTCCTGCGCAACACCGACATGTACCGCGCCCTTTACGGCGACACTCCGAAATCAACCGTCTCCGCCGCCACCCCCAAGAACTTTTCTTATCCCATCGCGCAATCCCGCTAGCCCGCCGCGGCGGGCGGGCCGCTCTTATTTTGGAGTGCGGTGGCTCAGCCACCGCTTTTACGCATGAAACCCAACCACCCAAGTTCAATCTCCGCCAAGCCCCGAACTCTCTTCTCCGCGAACTCCGCGCCTTCTCCGCTCCCTCTGCGCCAAATCTTTTCTCTTCCCACCCCCACGCCGCATCTCAACAAATTCCCCGCCTTTGCTACAATCTTTCCATGTCCGCTCCCGAAACCAACATGACCCACATCGCCCGCCGCATGCTCTCCGCCAAGGCCGAGCAGTTCACCGAATCCGTTATCCGCGAAATGACCCGCCTGGCCATGAAGCACAACGCCGTCAATCTCTCGCAAGGCTTTCCCGATTTCGCCGCCCCCGAAGAGATCAAGGAAGCCGCGCGCCAGGCCATCTCCGACGACATCAATCAGTACGCCATCACCTGGGGCGCCAAGCCCCTTCGCGACGCCGTCGTCGAGAAATTCGCCCGCACCCAGCACGTCACCTACGACCCCGAGCGCGAAATCACCATTTGCTGCGGCTCCACGGAAGCGATGATGTCTGCCATGATGGCCATCATCAATCCCGGCGATGAAATCGTGGTCTTCGAACCCTTCTACGAAAACTACGGTCCCGACGCGATCCTCTCCGGCGCCGCACCGCGCTTCGTTAAAATGCGCCCGCCCGCAAACGAAAATTCCACGTGGTCGTTCGACGAAAGGGAATTGGCCGCAGCCTTCGGCCTGCACACCAAGGCCATCATCCTCAACACACCGAACAATCCCACGGGAAAAGTTTTCACCAGGCAGGAACTCGAGTTCATCAGCGATCTCTGCGTCCGCTGGAACGCTTTCTGCATCACCGACGAAATCTACGAGCACATCCTCTACGATTCCACCGAACACATCTCCATGGCCCGCATCGATGGCATGCGCGAGCGCACCATCGTCATCAACGGCATGTCCAAAACCTACAGCGTCACCGGCTGGCGCGTCGGCTGGGCGCTCGCTCCTCCCGACACCACGCAGGCCATCCGCAAGGTCCACGATTTTCTCACCGTTGGCGCCGCCGCTCCCCTTCAGCAAGCCGGCGCCCTCGCGCTCAAATCGCCGCAGTCCTACTACGACAAGCTCGCCGCCACCTACGTCACCAAGCGCGAACGCCTCCTCAAAATCCTCACCGCCTCCGGCTTCACTGTCTACAAACCCCGCGGCGCCTACTACATCATGACCGACATCTCCCGCTTCCATTTCGACGAAGCCAAATATCCCGCCGGCTCCCGCGACGTCTCCTTCGCCAAATATCTCGTCGAAAAAATCGGTGTCGCCTGTGTCCCCGGTTCCAGCTTCTACAACAACGCCCAGGACGGCGCCTCCCAGGTCCGCTTCACCTTCTGCAAAAAAGAAGAAACCCTCGCCGCCGCCGAAGCCCGCCTCGCCCATCTACATATTTAGCGGCCGCCTGGCAGTGGCTCAGTTTCCGAGTGCGGCGTTAACCAGGAGTCGACAAGCCCTTGGCTCGTTTCTCTCTCGCGGTGTCTAAATAGATATGCTGGAGTAAGGAGGCTCCGTTGGAATGTCTCGGTTCTCGAAAAACGTGCTGATTGGCTCAGTAGCACTAGTCGTCGCCTTTGCCGCTCTGCTGTACTTCCGAATGAGGCTTGTTGCGCCAACAGACAAACTTGAAATATCTATTTCCGACGGAAACAGAGAATCATTGCTTCCACCGGGTGAGCCTGCACCGATTAAATTTATTGCGCCAAACATGAGTTCTCACGAGCGTCAAACGTTTCTCGCGGCAGATTATGAAATCTTGCAAAGAGTAAGCGACCTCCCCAGCGGAATTCGGAGTCTATACACAGTGAAGGGTGGGTCTCACATTGCGATGGCGAATCCAGGAGAAAGATTCGAGGCAACGGATAACATTACTGACTCAACGTTGCCAAGGCGAAGACTCATATTCGCTGGTGTTTCCCAAGACCGTGCTTTTGTCCACTATGAAGAGGGCGGAATCGCTCATTCGTACGTAATCGAACTCTTTCGCTTGGAGCCGTCACAAACTGCTGTAGGGGTGTGGCGCGGTTATTGCGGACCCGCCAAGAGCCTCGCAGACGTGAGGCAACTGATGTCGGCTGGAGACTACAACTAGTACGCAACTTTCCGGTAAGCGCTAATCGGAAATTGACCCACTACCGGGCGCCTTCCGTGCCTCGTGAATCGCAGCAAAATGTTATTCTGGATTTTCGTGCCCACCTTTCCGCGCGGTGGCATCTAATGTGCGCTGTCGCGAAAGGGGCTCTGCGTGAATTTCCGGAAAATCGTTCTTCTCCTGGTAGCCGCAGTACTTGTAGTCGCTGGCTTTTACGGTGTGCGCATCCTCTTGCAAGGCTTCACCACCGCAGCCGAGCCTTCGCGCCTGGAAACAATCGTCGCGCGCGCCGCGCGCAATTTTGCCATCCCGCGCAAGGCGCGCCTCGAAACCAACCCGTGGAAGTCCACTCCCGACGTGCTGAAAGAAGCGCGCGAAAGTTATTTTGACCGCTGCGCCGTCTGCCACGCTCCGGACGGCTCCGGCCAAACCGACGTTGGCCACAACCAGTATCCCAGGGTCCCTGACCTGCGCTTGCCGCAAACGCAAAATCTCACCGATGGCCAACTCCGCTACATCATCCGCAGCGGCGTCCCGCTCACCGGCATGCCCGGCTGGGCCAAGCCCCATGACGAGCAGTCCGACGACAGTTGGAAACTGGTCCTCTTCATCCGCAGCTTGGGCTCACTGACCAAGGAAGAGCGCACACAACAAGCCTCTACCATAAGCTCGGCTCACTTCTCCGGCTCGGCCTCCTGCCAGAAATGCCACGCGCAAATCTACGAGCACTGGCGCAAAACTCCGATGGCCAACGTCGTTCGCGATCCGCGCGACTCCCCGAACGTCATCATCCCCGACCTTTCTACAAACAAAATCGCCAAGTTCACCAAGGACCAGGTCGCCCTCGTCTACGGCAGCGTGTGGAAGCAGCGCTACTTCACAAAAATCGGCGACGACTATTACCCGGAGCCCGCGCAGTGGGATGTCACCAACAAAGTCTGGCGGCCCTATTTCGTTGCCAACGGCACCGACTGGTGGTCCACACTCTATCCCCCCGACAACATGCAGAGGCCCACCGGCCCCACCTGCGATGGCTGCCATTCCGTCGGCTACGACATCCACACAAAACAAGTCGCCGAGTGGAACGTCGGCTGCGAACGTTGCCACGGCCCCGGCAGCGAGCACGTCCAGCATCCAACCCGCGGAAATATTTTGAATCCCGCGCACCTGGGCTATGTCCAGGCCAGCGACACCTGCATCCAGTGCCATTCCCAGGGACGCCCGCTCACCACTCTCATCGAAGGCAAATATTACGATTGGCCTGTCGGCTATCAGCCGGGTTCAAATCTGCAGGATTATTGGAAGCTCGAAGATCACACGCTCGGCGAAACCACCTTCACGCATTTCCCCGACGGCACCGCCCACAAAAATCGCATGCAGGGAAATGACTTCGTGCAAAGCATAATGTACCGCCGCGGCGTCACCTGCTTCAGTTGCCACGATGTCCACGGCACCGACAATTACGCCCAACTCCGAAAGCCCGGCGATCAGATCTGCCTCGATTGCCACAGCCCGCTTTCTCTCAACGGCCCGCGCACTGCCACTCTTGAAGAGCACACGCAACACAAAAAAGGCTCTGCTGGCAGCAGTTGCATCGCCTGCCACATGCCGAAAATCGCCACCACCATCGCCGACGTGAAAGTCCGCGCCCACACATTCGCCTTCATCACGCCAGACATGACCGACAAATACAAAATCCCCAATCCGTGCACCTCGTGCCACGCAGACAAAACCACCGCCTGGGCCACCGAGGCAATGCGCCACTGGCCGGAGCGTTCTCCGTGGCGTTTGCAGTAACGGCCTCTGCAACGCTCGCCGCAGATTTTCGTGCCACAGTTCTTCCGACTGTGCCGACCTCCAACCCCTCCAGCGCCATGTGCTAAACTCGCGCTGAACCCGGAAGGGAACTAATCCGTGCCCCTAGAATTTTCTCTCATCCCCGCAGACACCAAGCTCGAATCCAACGGCGACGGTGCACCCCTCGACATCTCCGATACCGTTTCCCGCACCTTCTTCTGCACGCTCACGGTCACCGAGCAGATCGAGCAGGAATCCCTCGATGTCTCCATCTGGGGCTCCGCCGATGGCCAGGGTTTCGGCAAGCGCCCGCTCCTCAAGCTCCCGCAGCAGTTCTACCGCGGCGCCACCAAGATGGTTCTCGACATCTCCCTGCGCCCGGAAGTCAAATTCCTCCGCGCGCGCTGGGAGCTCAACCGCTGGGGCCGCGTCGCGCCCACGCCCATGTTCGTTGCCAGCCTGCAACTGGAAGAAATTCCACCGATGTCGCGAGACACCACGACCAAACGCTCAGTCCTTACCGCGGAGTCCACCTAATGACTTTCAAATCGTTGTGAATGTTGGCTTTGCAGGAGGAAAGGGGTAAGAGACTGTTGGTCGGTTGCCCTGTGGTGGTCAGTCTCCTACCCCGCGAGTGGTCTTGCCCGTATAGACGAGTATTCCCCTGCAAATGTTTCTAAGTTCCCGAAAGATTTTGTGTCTCTTTTTTTGTATCGGGAATCGCAGCCAATCTGGCCTCGAGTCTGAGATACTAATCTCCCGTTTTTGGTAGCCTTCACCCGATCTCCACTGTATCGAGGTACCGCGCCACCGCCGCCTTCCACTTGAACTTCTCCGTAATCGCCTGCTGCAATGCCTGCGCGGCGGCTGGCTCTCCGTGGGTCAAGTACACCTGTTTCGGCGTAGCCTGCAATCCGCCCAGCCAGCGCAGCAGCTCGCTCTTTCCCGCGTGTGCCGAAAATTGTCCCATCTCCACAATCTCCGCCCGCACCGGCACCGCCTGTCCGTACAAGTTCAGCGTTTTCGCGCCATCCTGCAGCGCTCGCCCGCGCGTCCCCTCCGCCTGAAATCCTCCCAGGATCACGCAGTTCCGCGCGTCGCCCAGCCGCTGCGCCAGATGGTGCAGCACGCGTCCTCCCGTCACCATCCCGCTTGCCGAAATGATGATGCACGGCGTTTTCACGTCGTTGATGGCTTTCGACTCCGCCACGCTGCGCGCCAGGTGAAACGTGTGCACGCTCAGCGGATCGCCTGCGCCCTGTTCGTCCCTCGTAAACTGCACGTCGTGATCTTCCTTGTACTTCAAATACAAATCTGTCGCGCTCAGCGCCATCGGGCTGTCCACATACACCGGCACCCTGGGGATTTTCTGCAAATCCTCCAGTTGCCGCAGGTAATACATAAACGTCTGCGTCCGCCCGATCGCAAACGCGGGAATCACAATCGATCCGCCGCGCTTCACCACCCGGTTCACGATATCCGCCAGCAGTTGCAGTGGATCGCCTGATTCGTGCTCCCGGTCGCCATACGTCGATTCGCAAAGCAGGGTGTCAATTTGTTTGGTTGCCGGCGACATCGGATCGTTCAGGATCGGCTGGTCGTAGCGGCCCACATCTCCCGAGAACACCACTACTAATTTTTTCCCATTCTCTGTGATCGTCAACTCCAGGCTTGACGAACCCAGAATATGCCCTGCATCGTACGACTCGAAATGAAACTCCGGCGACAGATCAAATCCGCCGCGCCGCGCCGTCGGCTTCAACTGCGCCAGCACCGGCTCCACATCGGCTGCGGTGTAAAGCGCCCGCGGCTCCGCATGCGTGCTCAACTTGTTCTTGATCGCGTTCTGCGTCTCTTCTTCCTGCAGGTGCCCCGAATCCTTCAGCAGCAGATCCGTCAGCTCAATCGTCGCCGGATTCGCATAAATCGGCTTCTTGTAACCGTCCCGCGAAAGCACCGGCAGCCATCCCGTGTGGTCCAGGTGCGCGTGCGTCAGCACCAGGTAATCGATCGTCTTCGGATCCACCGGCAGCGGATTCCAGTTCCGCTGTTTCAGGTCGTCCGTCCCCTGAAACAATCCGCAATCAATCAGCAGCTCCTTGCCCGCCGCCTCCACCAGATACTTCGACCCCGTAACACAACCCGCCGCACCCAAAAATGTAAGTTTCGCCATGGCCCCAGCATTCTACTCGAATCTCGTTTGCCCATGATGATTCGTGACCAAAAACAAAGAGGGGCGAGCCTCGCAGCTCGCCCCGTTCTTGACAGCTCTCTTCTTCCGCCGATCTCAGGCGAGGTCGAAGCGGTCGAGGTTCATCACTTTGGTCCACGCCGCCACGAAGCCCTTGACGAACTTCTCTTTCGAGTCCGCGCAGGCATAGACTTCCGCGAAAGCGCGCAGCTGGGAGTGCGAACCGAAGATCAGGTCGACGCGGGTGCCAGTCCACTTGAGCTCGTTCGTCTTGCGGTCCCGGCCTTCGTAGATCTCTCCGGAGCCATTGGATGCGTTGGATGGCTGCCATTGCGTGCCCATGTCAAGAAGGTTGACGAAGAAGTCGTTAGTCAGCGTCTCCGGACGCTTGGTGAAGACGCCGTGTGCGGACTTCCCGGTGTTCGCGCCCAGGACGCGTAGGCCGCCGACGAGAACCGTCATCTCCGGCGCCGTCAGCTTCAGCAATTGCGCCCGATCCACCAAAAGCTCCTCAGCCGGGACGCGCTGCTTGCCGTTGACGAAGTTGCGGAAGCCATCCGCCTTCGGTTCGAGCAGTTCGAACGATTCGACGTCGGTATGCTCTTGCGACGCGTCCATGCGCCCCGGCTTGAAGGGAACTTTCACGTCGTGCCCGCCGGATTTCGCGGCCTTCTCGATCGCCGCGCAGCCGCCGAGAACGATCAGGTCTGCCAGCGAAACCTTCTTTCCGCCAGATGCAGAAGCGTTGAACTCCTTCTGGATGCCTTCGAGCTTCTGCAGCACCTTGGCCAGCTCCGCCGGCTGGTTCACCGCCCAGTCCTTTTGCGGCGCCAGCCGAATGCGTGCGCCGTTCGCTCCGCCGCGCTTGTCGGAGCCGCGGAACGTCGACGCCGACGCCCACGCGGTCGAGACCAATTGGGAGACGGACAGCCCGGACGCAAGGATTTTCGCCTTCAGAGCGGCAATCTCCTGCTCCCCGATCAACGGATGATTCACCACGGGAACCGGGTCTTGCCATGCCAGCGTTTCTTTCGGAACGAGCGGGCCGAGGTAACGCACGATCGGGCCCATGTCACGGTGCGTCAGTTTGAACCACGCCCGCGCAAACGCGTCGGCGAACTGATCCGGATGCTCGTAGAAGCGCCGTGAAATTTTTTCGTAGGCAGGGTCCAAGCGCAACGAGAGGTCCGTGGTCAGCATGGATGGCGCGTGACGCTTCGACGGGTCGTGCGCATCCGGCATCTTGCCGGCGCCCGCGCCATTCTTCGGTGTCCACTGATGCGCACCGGCCGGGCTCTTGGTGAGTTCCCATTCGTAGCCGAAAAGGTTCGCGAAGAAGTTGTTGCTCCACTTGGTCGGTGTCTCGGTCCAAATCACTTCCAGGCCGCTGCCGATCGCGTCGCCTCCCTTGCCGGAGCGGAACTTGCTCTTCCAGCCGAGGCCCTGCTCCTCGATGCCGGCCGCTTCGGGCTCCGCACCTACGTTGGCCGCATCGCCGGCGCCATGGGTTTTACCAAAGGAGTGACCACCGGCGATCAGCGCGACGGTTTCTTCGTCGTTCATGGCCATGCGCCGGAACGTTTCGCGGATATCCCTGGCCGCGGCGATCGGATCCGGCTTGCCATTCGGCCCTTCCGGATTCACGTAGATCAGCCCCATTTGTACGGCACCGAGCGGATTCTGAAGATCACGGTCGCCCGTGTAGCGCTCGTCGCCCAACCACTTGCTTTCCGGGCCCCACTTGACTTCTTCGGGCTCCCATACGTCCGCACGGCCTCCGCCAAAGCCGAAAGTCTTGAAGCCCATGGACTCGAGCGCGACGTTGCCCGCGAGAATCATCAGGTCGGCCCAGGAGATCTTGCGGCCGTACTTCTGCTTGATCGGCCACAGCAAGCGTCGCGCCTTGTCGAGGTTCACGTTATCCGGCCAGCTATTCAGGGGAGCGAACCGCTGCTGGCCCGCCCCGGCACCGCCTCGACCGTCAGCGATGCGGTACGTGCCTGCGCTGTGCCACGCCATGCGAATGAACAGCCCGCCGTAGTGGCCGAAGTCAGCCGGCCACCAATCCTGAGAGTCTGTCATCAGGGCATGAAGGTCCTTGATCACGGCATTCAGGTCGAGAGTCTTGAACTCTTTGGCGTAGTCGAACTCCTCACCCATCGGATCCGACAGGTTGGAGTGCTGGTGGAGAATCTGAACGTCCAACTGGTTGGGCCACCAGTCACGGTTCTCGTGTGCGGGAGTACCCGCGAATGGGCACTTCGTTTCAGTTGCCATGTTTCTCTCCGATCGTTATTCGCCTTTTCGCGATTCGTAGACTAAGAATCATCCGCCCTTGAAATCGAATACCACCTCTTGGCTATCCTCACATCGCGGAGGGAGCAGACACATTCAAGGCCTATACTATGCTTCCCCCACCTATTGCTCCAATATCTACTTCGGATACAATGAATAGGCACGGCCTATGGCAGATTCCAGCTTCCTGATCGCTGCTATCTGTTCGCTGTTATCCAGTCGGATGAAATTCACCGACGCAGGGATGGTTTTACCGATTACTGATTACTTTCTCCCCCCATGGAACTCCATCAACTCCGCTACTTCTCCGCTGTCGCCGATACCGGTTCCTTCTCCCGAGGCGCCGAAAAGTGCCACGTCTCGCAGCCCTCGCTCTCCCAGCAAATCCTCAAGCTCGAATCCGAACTCGGCGGCCGCCTCTTCGACCGCCTCGGCCGCTCCGTCCGCCTCACCGATCTCGGCGAAGCCTTTCTCCCTCGCGCTCGCTCCGTCCTCCACGAACTCTCCAGCGCCAAGGACGAACTCACCGAGCGCCTGCAATCCGAAGCCGGCCCCGTTGTTATCGGCGCCATTCCCACCATCGCTCCCTATTGGCTCGCGTCTCGCCTCGCCACCTTCTCCCGCAAATTTCCAAAAGTCCATCTCACCATCGCCGAAGAAATCACGCCGGTTCTCCTCGAGCGCCTCCGCGCTGGCTCCGTGGACCTCGCCATCCTGGCCCTCCCGATCCGCGGCCACGAATTCGATTCTCACCCGCTCTTCTCAGAGCGTCTGTTCGCCGCCTTGCCGAAAACTCACAAGCTCGCCCGCCGCCCCGCGTTGCAGTTAGCCGATCTTCGCCGCGATCCATTTCTTTTTCTCCGCGATGGCCACTGCTTCCGCGATACCGCCGTCGCCGCCTGCGACCGCGCCCGCCTCGATCCCCGCGTCGTCTTCGAAAGCGGGCATCTCTCCAGCCTCCTCGCCATGGTCGGCGCCGGCATGGGCGTCTCGCTCGTCCCCGAAATGGCCGTCGACAAATCCAAGCCCTGTCGCTTCGTCCGCATCGCCGACCCCCAAGCCGAACGCACCATCGCCGCTGTCGTCCTCCGCGGCCGCACTCTGAATCGCGGCAGCCGCGCGCTCCTCGCCCACCTCGGCTGAACCGTCGTCAGCGCGCTATCTTATGGTAGAATTCCGAAAGTAACTCCGGTGGGGCCGTGGCGCAGCTGGGAGCGCGTCCCGGTGAAACCGGGAAGGTCGTTGGGTCAAGTTTGTAGCGGTGGGGCCGTGGCGCAGCTGGGAGCGCGCCTCGATGGCATCGAGGAGGTCGTGGGTTCGAACCCCATCGGCTCCACCAAATTCATACCGGTGTATTACCTCTACATCCTTCAAAGCGAAACCACAGGCCGGTTCCTGAAAAATCGCGGCCCTTGGAATCTGGTTTACACAGAAACGTTCGCCACCCGCGGCGCGGCTGTCCGTCGTGAATGCGAAATAAAAGCCTGGAAAGATCGCCGCATGATCGAAAAGCTGTTGAGCGCGTCCCGGTGAAATCGGGAAATCTTCATCTTCCATTCACCGTTCACTGATGGGTTAAATAGCTCAATTAAAAGGGTTTAAAACTGCCCCGGGCCGTGTGGCTCCCGGTCTCCTTTTTCCACCGCTTTTCCACGTATCCTCGACTGGACAACCCCCGCGGTCTTTCGGTATGCTCACCCTTCCGCAAGACCCCGGTCCAAATTCTAAGGAGTCGATCTCATGGCGTCCCCCGCAGTCTCCGAAAAATTCCGCGCCGTAGTCTGCCGCCACTGTAGCAAGCCCATTCGCGTTCCCGGCCTGATCACCAGAAAGGAAATCGAGTTCCGGGGACTAACCGATTCCGGAGACGTGCACTACCATCTGATTTCCCGCGTCTTCAACGTGCGCTGCCGCTCCTGCGAGCGCGAGTCCGTCTATTCCATCAATCAAATTGTGGACTACCCCTTTGCCCTGGCAGCCTCTGCCACCGATCGCAAAGCAGCTGCTCTCTAACCAGTCAATCGAAAAACAGGAGCGCATAGCTTCTGCGCCCCTGCTCTTAACGTTTACAGCCTTCACCGGTAATGCGAATCAAACTGTTCCATCCCCAAACCAAAATATCTGCGCCTTCCGACCCGCTCGCTTGATACAATCGCCACAATTCTCTCTTCCTCCAAATCCTCTCCCGAGGCAGAATACCTCCGCAGCCCAATTCCATGCCTAACCGCACCGATAACTCTTCACCTGGCGCCCGCTTGATTTTCCGCTTAGTTGCCTCTCTCACACTCCTCTTTTTCATCATCTATGCGGTTGACCTCACTTGGTACCACGCGCGCCTCGCCGTTCCCCGCCTCGGCGCGGCCAACTCCTCCATACACCGCGTCCGCCTTCTGGCAATTCCCGACAAAGGAAACAAAACTGAGTACCAGATCGACGCCGTGCAGCCCGAAGAAGACGTCCCCTGCTCCCGCACACTTTTCCCTCACGCCAATCACAATCCCTGCTGGTACGTTTCGCGCCACGCGAAAGATCCCATCGCGATGTAAACAGTGCCTGTTTTTTACCGGGGATTCACCTCCGCACGACTATGCCGCGCTCCTACTCCCTTGACTCACCTTCTTCGTGTCCAATTCTTCGTCCACCTTCATTCATCCCTCTTCCATTTCTCTCTCAATTCCGATATGAAGGTCGCTCAGGAGGTACGCTCATGCTCTCCGCGTGTCGTTCGACCTTCCTGCTTCTGGCGTCCGTGTTTCTTCTCGTTCACTCCTCTCCGCAAACGCCCGCTCCTCCTGCAGACCCCAAATCCGAAATCCTCGCCTTCAACGAAAAATTCATCAACGCCCACCTGCGCATGGACAATCCCGCGATCATCGCCATGTGGGCCGACGACGGTGTCAGCCTGCTCCCCAGCATGGCGCCCATGGTCGGCCGCGCCACGATCGGAAAATTCATCAACGACATCACCGCGCAGATGCCCGGCTACAAAATTGTCCGCGAAAAAATCGATTTCCACGACATCCAGGTTTCCGGCGACTGGGCTTCCGAGTGGGGCCTGGAGACGCAGGGCCTCCAGCCTCCGAATCAGCCCACCATGGAAGGCTACGGAAAAATTCTCTTCGTCCTCCACAAGGACGCCTCCGGCGGATGGAAAATCCAGCAAGAAATGTGGAACGCCTCCCCCAAGCCCTGACCCCTCCTTGTGGCACAGACATTTCTGCCTGTGCTGAGCGAATTCGAAGGGCCTGTGCTCTTGGGCTTTCTTGCCTTTGTAACGCCCGCCTCCCGCCTAATCCTTTTCCACTTTTCCCACCCCGCCTTGCCCCCTATACATTTCTCCCTACTCACGCTTTTTCTCCATCCCCAGGCGTCTCTCCATGGAGGATCACAATATCTGCCCAAACTTCCGCCCTCAATTTCAACCCAACTCTCACCGCCCTCGGCACCTTCGCCGGTGTGCTTACCCGCATGTTTTTGTAACGCTTGTTTTTCTGGATTGTCTTGCGTCTTGTAGGGCCCGTCCGCCGTGGCTGGCGGGCTGCTCTCTTTGCGTGGGGCGGCAGATATTCCGGCTTACAACTTCACTTCTCCATTTCCTTCAACCTCTTCTTCAAATACCGCCGCTCACTCGCGTTCGTCACCAGCGTCAACGCCTTCTCGTACTCCTTCGCCGCTTCCGCGAATTCCCCGAGTCGCCTGTGCATATCCGCCCTCGCCGCATACAGCAAATGATAATTCTCCAGATCATTCGTTGCCGCTAATTCCTTCATCAATTCCAATCCGCGTTGCGGGCCCTCCGCCATCGCCACCGCCACCGCCCGGTTCAGCGAAACCACTGGGGAAGGTTGCATCCGCGCCAACGCATCATAGAGCCTCACAATCTCTCGCCAATCCGTATCTTCCGCCCGAGCCGCCCGGCAATGCATCGCAGCAATCGCCGCCTGCAGCGCCAGCGGCCCCGGGGTTCCGCGCAGCGCCTCTTCCACCAGCGGAATCGCCTCGCGTATCTGCTCCCGCTTCCACTGCGAGCGATCCTGCTCCTCCAGCACCACAATCTCTCCCGCCGCATCCAGCCGCGCTTCGCGCCGCGCATCGTGCAGCAGCATCAGCGCCACCAGCGCCGTCGCTTCTCGGGGAGTCTGCGGCCCCATCAAACTTGCCACCAACCGTCCCAGCCGGATGGCCTCGGCGCACAAATCCGAACGCAGCAGGGAACTCCCCCGCGTCGCCGCATACCCTTCGTTGAACACCAGGTAAATCACTGTCAACACGGCCTCCAGCCGCTCAGCCATGGCCTTCGTTTCCGGCACGATGTACGGAATCTTCGCATCCCGGATCTTCCGCTTCGCCCGCACCAGCCGCTGCGCCATCGTTGTCGTGGAGGTCAAAAACGCCCGCGCAATCTCTTCCGTTTCCAGCCCGCAAAGGGTTCGCAGTGTCAGCGCCACCTGTGCCTCCGGCGCCAGCGCCGGGTGGCAGCAGGTGAAAATTAAACGCAAACGGTCGTCGGGGATCTCGCTGGTGTCGTAATTCGGCTCCTGGCTCTCTGTCCCAATCTCCGCATTGCCATAGAGCGCCAGCTTTTCCGCGTACCTCCCTTGCCGCCGGATTCGGTCGATGGCCTTGTTTCTCGCCGTCTGGATGATCCACGCCCGCGGCGAGTCCGGCACGCCCTGCTCGTCCCATTGGTCCACCGCCGCTGTAAACGCTTCTTGTGCGCATTCCTCGGCTAGGTCAAAATCTCCCACCAGCCGGATCAGGGTCGCCACGATGCGGCCCCACTCGGCTCGATAGACGGTTTCAACGGCAATGGCTCCGGCGGTACTCATAGCTGGTCCCGAATATCTTACGGCAAAGCTGTCGATTCCGGCCTTGCCCATTCGACTTAAGTTATAGGAAGAGGAGAAACCCATGAAATATATGTTGATGATGTATTTTGAGGAAAACGGAGCACTGACCCAGGAGCAGCGGGAACATTGCTACGTGGAATCCACCGCCTTTGCCCAGAAACTCCACGAAGATGGCAAGTTCCTCGGTGCCGCGCCCCTTCAACCTACTTCCACCGCCACCAGCCTCCGGCTCCAGGACGGCAAGCGCCTGGTCACCGACGGCCCCTTCGCCGAAACCCGCGAGCAGCTCGGCGGCTTCTTTCTCATTGATGCCAAAGACCTTGACGAAGCCATCGACATCGCCGCCCGGGTCCCCGCCGGCCGCTGGGGCACCGTGGAAATCCGCCCCCTCGTGGAAGTCGACGGTCTCCCCAAAACATAATTTCTTCGGCTGGTCGATTTTCCTCCCTCCCATTCGTCTTACTGTTAGGGAGCAGGATCGGTCAGCCTGAATTCGCCCGGCTCTCATTAGTGGAAGGATTAGTGGAAAGATTGAATAGGAGATAGAACCGTGAGATTCATGATGATCGTCAAGGCCAGCAAAGACAGCGAAGCCGGCAAAATGCCCAGCGAAGAACTCCTTGCCGCGATGGGCAAATACAACGAAGAACTGATGAAGGCAGGCGTCCTCGTCGACCTCTCGGGACTCCAGTCGAGTGCCAAAGGTGCGCGGGTCCGGTTTTCCGGCGGCAAAACCTCTGTCATCGATGGCCCCTTCGCCGAAACCAAGGAACTCATCGCCGGCTACTGGGTCATTAACGTGAAAACCTGGCAGGAAGCCATTGAATGGGCCAAGAAAGTGCCACCTCCTCATGGCCCCGACCAGGAATGCGAACTCGAAATCCGCCAATTCTTCGAGCTGGAAGATTTCGCTCCCGGAGAAGCTGTCGACCGCCACAAGGCACTTGGCAAGAAACTCGCGGCCGGCAAAAAGTAGCCGCGCGGAAAGGGAACTCCGATGCAAAAGATCACTCCATTCCTTTGGTTCGACGGCAATGCCGAGGAGGCCGCCAACTATTACATCTCCATCTTCAAAAACTCGAAGATGGGCAGGATTTCCCGCTTCGGCGACGCCGGGCCCGGACCCAAAGGTTCCGTGATGTCCGTGACCTTTCAGATCGAAGGCCAGGAATTCTTTGCGCTCAATGGCGGCCCGCAATTCAAGTTCACGCCCGCCATCTCGTTTTTCGTCAATTGCGAAACCCAGAAGGAAGTCGACGACCTCTGGGAGAAACTCTCCGCCGGCGGCCGCACGGATCGTTGCGGCTGGCTCCAGGACAAGTTCGGCGTCTCCTGGCAGATCATCCCCACGGTTCTTGGCCAGTTGCTCGGCGACAAGGATCCACAGCGGGCCAAACGCGCCATGCAGGCCATGCTGCAGATGACCAAGATCGACGGCAAGGCCTTGCAGCAAGCCGCCGACGCCAAATGACCAAAGCCCTGATCAGGAAAATTTTTGTGTAGTCTCGGGTTCTCTACCAAAAATCTCGGGAACGAAAAATGAAAAGGAGCCACACATGCAATTCAATTCATATCTGTTCTTCGACGGCAACTGTGAGGAAGCTTTCACGACCTACGCCAAAATCTTCGGCGGAAAAATCGAGGCCATGCTGACCCATGAAGCGACACCAGCCTCTGCCCAGACTCCACCGGAATGGCAGAAGAAAATTATCCACGCTCGCCTTTCCATCGGGAATGCAGTTCTGATGGCGTCCGACGCGCCTCCAGGCCGGTTCTCGAAGCCTCAGGGATTCAGCGTGAACATCGGCCTCACCGACATCAAAGAAGCCGAGCGCATTTTCAGCGCGCTCTCGGAAAATGCCGCCGTCACCATGCCCCTCGGCGAGACTTTCTGGGCTCATCGCTTCGGCATGCTCACCGACCGCTTCGGCACTCCCTGGATGGTCAACGTCGAACGCGCCGGCGCTCAGGCCGCGTGAGCTCTGCCGGTTTTAGAGTAGGATAGGTTTCCCGAATCCTCGAACGAAAATTGCACTGACCAAATTGCACGGACAAAAATTGCAATGACAAGGAGCAGAAGCACATGAGCAAAGTTCGAGTCTTGGTGGGCACGCGCAAGGGTGCATTCATTCTTTCGGCCGACGGCAAACGCGAAAATTGGCAGGTCAGCGGCCCGCATTTCGCCGGCTGGGAGATCTATCACCTCAAGGGTTCGCCCGTGGATCCCAATCGCATCTACTGCTCGCAAACGAGCGGCTGGTTCGGGCAAATCATTCAGCGCTCCGACGACGGCGGCAAAACCTGGTTCCAGCCCGGCACGCCCCCGGGCGAAACCAAAACGCCGGACGGAATGCCCAAAGGCGAGAGCAACAAGTTCGCCTATGACGTTTCGCCGCAAACCGGGAAGCCCCTCACCACCCACCAGTGGTACGACGGCACCCAGCATCCCTGGGAGTTCAAACGCGTCTGGCATCTTGAGCCGTCATACACCGATCCCAATCTTGTGTACGCGGGCGTGGAAGACGCTGCGCTCTTCCGCTCGACCGACGGCGGCCAGAGCTGGAGCGAACTCTCTGCCCTTCGCGGCCACGGCACCGGTCCGAAATGGCAGCCCGGCGCGGGCGGGATGTGCCTCCACACCATCATTCTCGACCGCAAGAATCCCAATCGCATCTACATCGCGATTTCCGCCGCGGGCGCGTTCCGCTCCGACGACGCGGGCAAGACCTGGAAGCCGATCAACCAGGGCCTGGTCTCGCAATTCATTCCCGACCCCAACGCCGAGGTCGGCCACTGCGTTCACCACGTCGCCATGCACCCCTCGCACCCGGACACGCTCTTCATGCAGAAGCACTGGGACGTCATGCGCAGCGACAACGCCGGCGATCGCTGGCATGAAGTCAGCGGCAATCTTCCAACCGATTTCGGCTTCGCGATTGACGTGCACGCCCACGAGCCGGAAACGATCTACGTGGCCCCCATCAAAAGCGACTCCGAGCATTTTGTTCCCGACGGCAAGCTCCGCATCTACCGCAGCCGCTCCGGTGGCAACGAATGGGAGCCTCTAACCAAGGGCCTGCCGCAGAGCGATTGCTACGTCAACATCCTTCGCGATGCGATGGCCGTTGACTCACTCGACTCCTGCGGCGTCTACTTTGGCACGAGTGGCGGGCAGGTGTATGCTTCCTCTAATGCGGGTGATTCCTGGATGCCGATCGTGCGCGACCTGCCCGCAGTCTTATCGGTTGAGGTGCAAACGTTGCCATGATTCGCGTCGTACTCCCCGCGCATCTCCGCACGCTGGCTCATGTGAACGGCGAGGTCACGCTCGAACTCGCCGTTCCTCCCACCCAGCGTTCCGTGCTCGATGCGCTCGAATCCCGTTATCCCATGCTCTGCGGCACCATCCGCGATCACGACACGCTGCAGCGGCGGGCATTCCTGCGGTTCTTCGCCTGCGCGGAAGACCTTTCGCATGAATCGCCGGACACACTGCTTCCGCCCGAAGTAGCCGCAGGCACCGAACCATTCCTGATCATCGGCGCCATCGCCGGCGGCTAGTTTCCGCCTCCTCTTCTTGATTGCTGATTACGCATTTTTCGCTGCCTTTATTCTAGCCACCACCCTCCTCCACTTTTCGTATCCTAAACATCACGTCCCATTTTGGGCATTCGCTCTCTGCTTTCCACTTGTACAAAAACCTCCATGTCTCAAGATGGCAGTACAGGTCAGCTTCTTCCAACACCTGACGACCCAGCCCTGGCGTCCTTTCTAGCGCTCAGTGTGAAAAACCCCTGGGAAACTGAAAAGGACACATGCCCATGTCTGCCCGTATCGGTTCGTTCACTTTCTCGCTGCATCGTCTTTCTGGGATCATCGCTCTTGTTCTCGCGCTCTTCGTGGCTGGTTGTAGCAACAGCACTCCAAAAATATCCATTGCGCTGTCGCCGGCTTCTCCGCAAAACGCCGTTGGTGGCCAGGTCATACCGGTCACTGCCACCCTCGCGCATGACGCCAAAGCTGCTGGTGTCACGTGGAGCCTCACCGGCGGAGGCGCCCTCAGCGGGCAAACCACCAGCGCGGTCACCTACACCGCGCCTGCATCCATCGCCGCTGCCGCCACCGCTACGATCACCGCGACCTCGGTCACGGATCCCACTCAAACCGCCAAGCTCACCATCAATCTTGTCCCGATTTCCGTTACCTTGAATCCAAGCACGGCGCAAACTCTCGATCAGACGAAAACAGTCAGCGTCACGGCGACCGTTGCCGCCGACCCGGCCACCAAGGGTGTTACCTGGAGCTTAAACGGTGCCGGAACGCTCACCAGCCAAACCGCCACCACAGTTACCTACAATGCTCCCGCCACTGTAACCACCGCATCCAGCCCGGTGCTGACTGCGACTTCGGTTTCCGACACCACAAAAACCGCCACGCTCACCATCAATCTTGTGCCCCCGCCGTCCGTTACCACCACGTCGCTCGCCACTGGCACCGTCAACGTCTCTTATTCGGCCACGCTCGCCGCAAGCAACGGCGTCACTCCCTATACTTGGAGCATCACAGTTGGCACGCTTCCTGCCGGCCTGACCCTGAATGCCTCCACTGGTGCAATCACCGGCACGCCCACCGCCTTCGGTACCTCGAGCATCACCGCCAAGGTGACGGATGCGGACGGTCTCACGGCCACCGCGAATCTCAGCATCAAGATTCTTCCTGCGCCCGTTGTGATCACCACCACCTCGCTTCCCAACGGCGTCGTCAACACCGCCGGCTATAGCGCCACACTGGCCTCCACGGGCGGAGCACCGCCGATCACCTGGTCCTGGACCGCTCAGGCCGGCTCTACGCTGCCCCTTGGGCTGATCCTTGCCCCCGCCACGGGTGTCATTTCCGGTACACCAACCGCCGCGGGCACATTTAACGTCAGCGTCACCGCCACGGATTCGAGCGCTCCTGCCCTGACGGCGACAAAAGCATTGAGCATCACCATCATTCCGCAACTCGCCATCACCACCACTTCGCCGCTGCCCAACGGCATCACTAGCACTGCCTATTCTGCAACGCTGGCTTCCACCGGCGGCTCCGGAGCGATTGTCTGGTCCTTGTCCGGCGGCACCACTCTCCCCGCCAACCTCTCTCTAAACGCTTCCACCGGCGCGATCACTGGCACACCGACAGCAGCCGGTACCTTCAACTTCACCGTGCAAGCGGCCGATTCCGGCACACCGCAGCAAAAAGTGACCAAGGCCTTCGCCCTCACCATTATTCAGCAGCTTGTCATCACCACACCTGCCACACTCGCAACAGGTTCTGTCACCACCCCCTATAGCGTGACGCTGGCATCGAGCGGCGGCACGGGTGCCGTAACCTGGGCCGTGGCAAGCGGCAGCACGCTTCCCGGCGGTCTAACCCTCAGTGCCGCTGGACTCCTTTCCGGAACTCCTACGACGGCGAACACCTACCACTTCTCCATCACGGCAACCGACTCCGGCGTGACGCCGCAGACCGCCACAGTGGCCTTTACGCTGACCATCACTCCGAAGCTGGCCATCACTACTACATCTCTCAACAATGGTTTTCTTGGCACGGCTTACAACACGACGGTGCAGTCCAACAACGGCGGCATCGCCCCCATTTCCTGGTCTTGGATTGCACAGGCTGGCTCTTCGCTGCCCCCCGGGCTGAACATCACTCCCGGCACGGGCGTTATTTCCGGCACGCCAACCGCAACGGGCACATTCAACATCACCGTCAATGCGGCCGACTCCAGCTTGCCAGCCGCTCAAACGGCCAGCGCAAACTTCACCATTTCCATTTCGACGGCACCGCTCTCCGTCGCCACCACCTCTTTGCCAAACGGCGTCAATGGTCAGGCCTACAGCACGACCTTGGCGAGCGCTGGCGGAACTCCTCCCGTAACCTGGAGTATTGTGGCTCCTGGTGCGTTGCCGTCTTGGGCGACGCTCACCGCAAGCACTGGCGCCATCACCGGCACTCCAAACGCAACCGGCACCACCAACTTCACAGTCAAGGCCACGGATTCAACCCTTCCCACAGCCCAGACCGCCACGAAGGCCCTAAGCATCACCGTGGCTTCTGCGCTTTCGATCACTACTACCCAGTCGCAGATACCCGCTGGCATTGTGGGCAACTCGTACAACGCCACACTCGCAGCCACCGGCGGCGCCACGCCCTACACTTGGTCTTGGATCGCACAGACCGGTTCTTCGCTGCCCCCTGGCCTGAGCATCAATTCCACCACCGGCGCCATTTCCGGAACGGCAGGAGGCTCCGGCGGCACGTTCAACGTCACTGTCACTGTCACGGATTCAGGCACTCCGCAGCAGAACACTTCGGCGAACTTCAGCATCACCCTCACGGTCGCCACTCTGACGGTCACTTCGACGTCGGGCGCGCTGCCCGCCGGCACGATCAATACCGCCTATCCAAACACCAGCTTAAATGCCAGCGGTGGTATTCAGCCCTACATCTGGACCATCACGTCCGGCTCACTCCCGACAGGAATGAACCCGCTCAGCAGTTCGGGCCAGATTTCCGGCACGCCCACGGCTACCGGCACCTTTAACTTCACTGTGCAAGTTGCCGACTCCTCCACGCCCACGGCCAACACCGCCACCGCGAGTCTCAGCATCACCGTCAGCGCGGCTGCCGTTTGCACCAGTGGCGGCAGCGAATCCCTCTTGAACGGTCAATACGCCTTCGTGCTCAAGGGCTTCGACGCCGGAACGGCAACTGGCGAAACTAGCCCGCAGCCAGCCCTGATCGGCGGCGTGCTCACCTTCAACGGCACCGGAACGATCACCTCCGGCACCATCGACATCAACGGGAATTCGACTGCTGGTGTGCAGACGAATACAGTGACCTCCGGTTCCTACGGCGTCGGTTCAAATGTCGGTGATCATCGTGGGTGCATGGTGATTACCACCTCTGCGGGAACGCAAAACTACCGCTTCTCGCTTGGCAGCATCACCGGCGGCGTGGCCTCCACCGGACACATGATTGGTTTCGATACCGCGGGTCCGTTCACGGCGGGCGTGCTGCGCAAGCAGACCGCTTCGGCCTTCAGCACTTCCCAGGTCACCGGCAACTACGCCTTCGGTGTCTCCTCAATTCAGAACATTCTCTCGTGCAATAACGGTGGCACCTCTTGCGGCGGTAAGTTCGGGGCTGTTGGCGTGTTCAAGCTCTCTTCCGGCACGGTCACCGGCGGCGAAGTCGACTTCAATACAAATGGTCAACTGGATAACGGCAGCAGCACGGCGACCAACTTTCCGGCCAGCCCCGTCTCCATTAGTAACGGCGGCACATACACTATCTCCGGCACCAACGGCCGCGGCACCCTTTCCTTTACCGCCGCAGTCACCGGCGCCCCGGTCGTGAACACCATAATTTACGTGGTGTCCTCAACGGAGGCACTCGTCCTCGGCAGCGACAACCAGACCAACAATAGCCTCTTTGCGGGGGAGATGTTGAAACAGTCCGGCACGCCCTTCTCCGCCAACCCCCTGTCCGGCGCTTACATTGGGTATCAGTCGTCGCTGGGAAACACGCAGCCAACCACGCCGGCGACAAGTCGCACTACTCTTATCCTTCTCAACGCCTCGGGCACCGCCATCAGCGGGACCCAACTTAGGAACGACAGTGGCAGCTTCCAGTCGAAGAGCCTTTCGCCAACAACATATTCGGTCACTTCGACAGGACGAATGACACTTATCGGCGGCACCAATCAACCCGTCCTTTACCTCGTGAACGCGAATCAAGCATTTTTCGTGAACGGAAACACCAACGTTGACACGGGCTTCTTCCAATCCCAGACCGGCACTTCCGCGAGCGGAACTTATGCTTTCGGAACGATTGATCCACAGTTCCCAAATGGCAGCGACAACTCGGGTGTTGCCACCTTCGCATCTCCCAACATCAATGTAACCGAGGATGACAACAGCAACGGGTTTCAAAACACGGGGACGCAGAGCTTCCCCTACACCATTGACTCGACTGGCCTGGGCATGATCCCATCGAGTGGATCGAGTTGCACGATTTCAGCAACGACCACAACCTGTCAGACGGTCTTTTACGTTATTTCGCCGACGAAGGTGGTCATCATGGATACCAGCTCGACGAACCCGAAAATCCAGTTCGGGGACCAGTAAAAGGCAGACCGCAGCCCGGCGCAAAATAAGCTCCAACAAAGTCCACCACTACAAAGGGCCGGCGCACCAAGCGCCGGCCCTTCTGTTTTTGTCGTCCTCTTCGCTTCCTGCTATCTGCTCGCTGCTCTCTATTATCCCAATCAGTGCGCCTGCGCCCTCGTCCTCCGCAGCTCCAAAATCAAGTACACCACAACCGCAATGTTCACCACCAACACCACAACCCTCGGCCACGAGAGATGCACGTAGATTTCATACATCTCCACCGGCATCAACGACGCCGTCGTTACGATCGTCAGATATTCCGCCCAGCGTTTCCCCAGCGCCAGCCCGGTTCCCTCGCAGAGAAACAGCGCCGAGTAGAAAAACGTCCCCACGCTCAACTGCCGCAGCCGGTGCTCGTCCACATTGGATAGTTTCTGCAGCAGCCAAATCAGGTAGCGGTTGTGCGGATCGGCGCGCAGCAATTCCATCCAGTGCGCAATCTCTTTCGGCAAGTCTCCGTGCAGGAAATGCAGCGCTCCCAGCCCCAGCGCCAGCAGCCCAATCCCGTTCACGAACTTCAGCGCCGCGATGGCCATCAGCCCGCGGCTCTTCTTGTGCCCACTTTTTTCCGTCATCGTCCGTACCTGACTCTACCACGCCTCTTCTCGCTGGCGTCTCCGCCCCCACTCCCCCGCCATCTCAGCTCTCATTCGCCAGCCCCACGGCCGATCTCTTCGCAAGTGTCCAATATTGTACAGACTCATAAATCCTCAGTTGATATACATGTCGCGACTCCAGCGAGTCGGGTTCTTTGCCCCCCCAACCAGCAAATCCCGGAGCGCCATTTTTCGCTGCACAGGCCGCCAGAAGTATTGAGCGCCTTCCACATGCATGGAGAGGAAAAACCTAATGAGCACATTGAAGGTTTCTAAGATTTGGATCCCGGCGTTCCTACTGGCCCTCGTCATGGCAGGGTGCAGCGACTCCGACAAACAAGCCGGGACAGGGAGTCCCCTGGCCCCGCCCACAGTGACTGCTGTCACTCCAGCCAACGGCACTACGGTCGCTTGCCCCAACACGACGATCATCACCGCAACATTCAGCAAGGCGATGAACCCTCTGACGATCACCACCGCAACATTTACTTTGGCCGACTCAAGCGGGGCGAACGTGCCTGGGACACCTTCCCTTGATTCAACGGGCCTGGTTGCCACCTTTACACCCATGAATGCTCTTGCAGTGAAGACCGCTTTTACCGCTACGATTACCACCGGGGTCCACGACACATTCGGCAATGCGCTGGCGACCAATTTCACATGGATGTTTACGACCTCTCCCTTCAATCCGTGTCCGCCGCCCGTAGCAGCCGTACCGTTGGGAGCGGCCTGCGGTTACGGAGTTCTGGCACACACCACGGTCACCAATACGGGCCTCACCCACGTAGCCGGAGTTCCCCCGGCTACGGCAGATCTGGGAGTGAGTCCAGGAAGTGCGGTGACTGGCTTTGCCATCCCGCCGGCGAACACGTTTGTGGGGCCAGGGACCAACACTGCTGGGCCGGGGCTCGTGAGCGGGACAATCCATTTGAACGATCCTCCTCCGCCATCGACCAACTCCGCCATGGCCGCCCAAGCCGCCTTGACTGTCGCATACAACGACCTAGCTGGACGAACTGCGCCTGCTCCGACGATTTTGACCGGAGCTGCGCCAGATTTAGGCGGGCAAACGCTCGCCCCGGGGATTTACAAGTCCAATACCTCTTTGGCGATAACCGGGACTGTCACCCTCGACGGTGGAGGCGATCCAAATGCTGTCTGGATCTTCCAGATAGCTTCGACCCTCATCACCGCAGGCAATAGCAACGTTGTCCTTGCTGGCAACGCCTCGGCTCACAACATCTTCTGGCAGGTGGGCAGTTCTGCGACTCTGGGAACCGGTTCTACCTTGAACGGAAGCATCCTGGCGCTCACATCCGTCACGCTTACCACCGGCGCAACGCTGAATGGCAGAGCGCTGGCGTCGACGGGCGCAGTTACCCTGGATACCAACACGGTTGTGGTCCCGGCATGCCCATGACGTCTTCGGCGGTGGGCCCGGCCTGTAGCTGGCCCACTTCCCGGCCGCTTGGAAAAGCATTTCGCGTTGCTAAAATTCGGAGGAACATCCGTATGTCATCTCAAGCTAAGAGCCATCCTGTTCGGGTCTTAATGTTACTGACGGCAATGATTGCGTGCCTGTTCATGTTTGCCACTCTCGCCGCTGCTCAGGACCAGCCCGCTCCCAAGTGGGAGCTTTTCGGCGGATACACCGTCTGGAATCCCGGCGCGAACGTCCACGGCCAGCTTCCCGGCGCCTTGCTCCCGTTGAGCAGCCGCCTCGAATGGAATCCTCGCGGCATCGGCGGCAGCGCCACCTATGATTTCAATCGCTGGTTTGGACTGACTCTCGATGCCAGCACCAATTGGGGCAGCGGCGAAAAGACTTTAGGTAGAAGGATCGACGACGCCGCATTTGCCAACATCTCCTTCGGCCCCAAACTTACCTATCGCACGCAGCATTTTTCTCCCTTCTTTGAAGTGCTCGTGGGCGACCATCGCCTCACACCCGATGCCTTCCACGATATCGACAAAATTGGCGTCATGATCGGTGGCGGTCTGGATGTCAACGTGTCACGGCACATTGCTCTGCGCCTTCTCCGGGCCGATTATGTAATTTCGAATTACCGCTTTGGTCCTACCACCATTCCGAGTACGGATCTCCGTGGCGTGCGGCTGCAGACTGGCCTCGTCCTTAACTTCGGAGGCGGTGAGCCGCCTCTCCCGCCCACCGCAGCTTGTTCCGTGCAGCCGGTGGAAGTCTTTGCCGGCGAGACGGTGACCGCCTCTTCCCGCGGCTCCGGTTTCAATCCCAAGCGGACCGTCACATATAACTGGAACGCCACTGGCGCAAAAATTTCGAGCGGCGACGCCTCCCCGCAGATTGACACCACCGGCTTGGCGCCTGGCTCCTACGTTGTCACCTCCAACATGAGTGATGGCAGCAAGCATGGCTTAGCATCCTGCAGCGCCAGCTTCACCGTGAAGCAGCCGCGTCCGCCCGTCATTTCCTGCTCCGCCGATCCCGCAACCGTCCTGACGGGCGGCACCTCAACCATCAGCTCCAACGCCAGCAGCCCGGATGGCCGCAGGCTTATTTATAGCTACACTGCAAGCGCCGGCGACATCACCGGCAACGGCGCAACCGCCACGTTGAATACTCGCGACGCGCAGCCCGGCACCATCACGGTCACCTGCAACGTTGCCGATGACCGCGTTCCCGCGCTCACTTCCACCACCACCACCTCTGTGCTCGTGCAAGCTCCGCCGCCTCCTGCGCCTGCCCCGGAGATCAAGGAGTTGGAATCCAAGCTGGCCCTCCACAGCATTTACTTTGCAACCGCTCGGCCCACCATCGAGCATCCCGAACGTGGCCTGCTCGATAGTCAGGCAGCGATCCTGGAAGCCTTGGCTGCGGACTTCGTTAGCTATCTGAAATACAAGCCCGATGCCCACTTAATCCTAAGTGGCCATGCCGACCCCCGTGGCGGCCCTGTGTACAACAAGGGGCTTACCGACCGGCGCGTCGAACGCACCAAGAGCTTCCTGGTCGAACACGGCGTCCCCGCTGACCACATTGACACGAAGTCTTTTGGCGAAGAGGACCAACTCACTCCCGACCAAATCAAGCAACAGATGGCCGATAATCCGGACCTGACTCCCGAAGAGCGCCAGCAGTTGATGAAAAACTTCAGCGTGCTGGTCTTGGCCAACAACCGCCGCGTCGATGTCACCCTCAGCACCACCGGACAACAGTCCGTTCGGCGCTATCCGTTCAACGCCAAGGATTTCCTGGCCCTCATCAGCACCAAGGGCGGCGGAACGAAACAACCAGCCAAGCAACCAGCCAAGAAGCGGAAGCCATAAACCTAACCCCGTGTGTTGCGCACCCCATGTGCGCGAAGACTTCCTGGGTGGCCACCCTTTGCGGTTTTTGTGTTCAGCCCCATGACATCCTTTACAGGTTGTCCCTAGACATCCTTTACACTCCGGCGCGCGCGAAGTGCGCGCCGGAGTTGGCCGATGGCATGGAAGACAGTGGATA
>JGI12635J15846_10000124_pt1 | contig 56903 bp, 46 predicted proteins | sample BlaSpr_A8_OM2_M2_FD_15846 | JGI IMG/M metagenome (IMG submission 15846)
AGATCTTCGGCTCCGCGCAAGCCCCAGCGCGAGGGAATCTCTCCGGTGATCCCCGGCATCCGCACGACGTGATCCCCCGCCGCGTTCGCATGCGAGACATATTCGATGCCGGTATCAAGGATTCCGTACAAAGTCACGCTGCTTTGCGCGTAAGCCGACGCGCTCAGCGCACAACAGCTCGCTGCTGCGAAATGCGTCCATTTCATTGCCATCTCCAATCTTCTATTTGTGTTTCTATTGATCGAGGTCGTGCCGGCGTTAGCCGTCTGGTCGGCCGATGCACAAGGAATGTCTAACAGGACGCCAACACGGAATGCACTTTATAGCACCACAAACAAGACTTAAAGTGCGTGTTAACGCTTATGCCCGTAACTCGCGCTATAAAAGTGCACTGGAATGCGTTTACACCCGAGCGTGCGGAAATGAAGGAGCGTGTTGATTGGCTTGGGTTTCGTGCGAGATAAACGAGTCAAAGAAGGGTGGTTGGCCTTGACACATTTCGCCCGGAGTTGAGGCGATATATTGCGTTTTTAGGCAGGCAACTTAACTAAGCAAACGCATAAAAATACACTCACTCTGAGCAACGGCTTTCAAGAAAGCCTGCCGGTGTAACCCGACGCTTGATCGTTTCGTCCTGATACCGCGTGCACCCACTAAAATCAGTGGGAGAAAAGGGCTTTCCAAGGTGGGTATTTGACCGGGCATCAACAAGGTTTCATTCTGACGCGTCATTGGCGGGACACCGCCGATGGGACCGAGGTCGAATTCTGGCTGGCGACGGACGACGGTCCCCGCCATCTGCGCTTGCGTCCGCAGGATTCCGTGGCGTTCATTCCGGCCGAACAACGCGAGCGTGTCGAAACCATCTTGCAACGCGAGAAGCAGGTAGAACTCCGCCCGCTGGATCTCGTCGACTTCAACCATCGCCCGGTGTTAGGCCTCTATTGCAGGCAATATCGGCAATTGACGGGGCTGGAACGACGCTTGAAACAAGCAGGCGTCGATGTCTACGAAGCCGATGTCTTTCCGCCTGACCGCTACATGATGGAGCGCTTTATCACGGCACCCGTCGCGTTCAGCGGTGAGCCAAATGATGACGGGCCGCTTTTGAACAGCGAGTTGAAACCCGCGCCGGGTTATCGCCCGAAGTTGAAACTGGTTTCGCTCGACATTGAAACCAGCGCCAGCACGGAGCTTTATTCGATTGCGCTCGAAGGCTGCGGCGAGCGTCAGGTTTATATGCTCGGACCGTCCAACGGCGACCATGGCAACATCGACTTCAAGCTTGAATACTGCGAAAGCCGGCCGCGTTTGCTGGAGAAGCTGAACGAATGGCTCGAGAAGCATGACCCCGATGCGATCATCGGCTGGAACCTCGTTCAGTTCGATTTGCGTGTGTTGCAGGAGCACTCGGAGCAGTACCAGATTCCGCTGCGGCTGGGTCGTGGCGGGAGCGTCATGGAATGGCGGGAGCATGGTCTCACGCAGAACCATTTCTTCGCGGGTGCTGCGGGACGACTGCTTATAGATGGTATTGAGGCGCTCAGGTCAGCGACGTGGAGCTTCCCTTCATTCAGCCTCGAGCATGTCTCGCAGAGCGTGCTGGGTGAAGGCAAGGCCATCGATAATCCGTACCAGCGAATGGACGAAATTCAGCGTCGCTTCGATGAAGACAAGCCCGCCCTCGCCCGCTACAACCTCAAAGACTGCGAACTCGTCACGCGGATCTTTGCGAAGACAGAGCTGCTGCCTTTCTTGCTGGAACGTGCGACGGTCACGGGTCTGCCCGCGGATCGCAGCGGTGGATCGGTGGCTGCTTTTACGCATCTGTATATGCCTAGGATGCATCGGCAAGGCTTCGTGGCGCCCAATCTCGGCGATGTCGCCGGCGCGGCAAGTCCCGGTGGATTCGTGATGAACTCGCGTCCGGGTCTTTACGATTCGGTCCTTGTCCTCGACTATAAAAGCCTCTATCCATCGATCATTCGCACCTTCCTGATCGATCCCGTTGGTCTCGTTGACGGGATGCGCCATCCCGACGATCAAGATTCCGTGCCGGGTTTTCTGGGGGCGCGTTTTTCGCGAACGCGTCATAGTTTGCCGGCCATCGTCGATCAGGTCTGGAAAGGTCGCGAAGAAGCCAAGCGCGAGCAGAACAAGCCGCTCTCGCAAGCATTGAAGATCATCATGAACGCGTTTTATGGCGTGTTGGGGTCAACAGGATGCCGCTTCTTCGATCCTCGGCTCGCCTCGTCGATCACCATGCGCGGACATGAAATCATGCGCAAGACGCGTGAGTTGATCGAAGCCGAAGGATACGAAGTGATCTACGGGGACACGGATTCGACGTTCGTCTGGTTAAAGCAAGCTCGCAGCGAGGAAGATGCGGCGCGCATTGGCGGCGAGCTCGTCGAGCGGGTCAACTTATGGTGGCGACAGCATGTGCGCGAGCGCTTCGATCTGGAGAGCGCGCTTGAGCTGCAATTCGAACGACACTATCGCCGGTTTTTCATGCCCACGATTCGCGGCGCCGAGGAAGGCAGCAAAAAGCGTTATGCGGGTCTTAGCCTTTTGCCTGACGGCAGCGAAGAGGTTGTCTATAAGGGACTTGAAACCGTTCGTAGCGACTGGACGCCGCTTGCGCAGCGGTTTCAGCGAGAACTCTACTTGCGGATTTTCAAGGGTGAGCCCTATCAGGATTACGTCCGCGACTACGTGCGGCGCACGCTGAGCGGCGAATACGACGAGTTGCTCGTGTACAGAAAGCGCCTTCGCCGGCCACTGGATGCTTATGAGCGCAACGTGCCGCCGCATGTTCGCGCGGCACGCATTGCCGATGAATTCAACCGCGAGCGCGGACGGCCGCTGCAGTATCAACGGGGCGGCTGGATCAGCTATGTGATGACCAGCGCGGGTCCGGAACCGCTTGAAACATGGCAGTCGGCCATTGACTACGATCATTATTTGACGCGCCAGTTGCAGCCCATCGCCGACGCCATATTGCCGCTTCTGCAGACCGAATTCCAGACGCTGGTTTCCGGCCAGCATGAGCTGTTTTAGCCTTGAGGATATCCACAGAAATTGTTGGCAAGGCTGTGGACAAGTCTTGGGGAATCGTGGCAACGCTTTGATTTGGTTGGGACTTGGCCGCGTGCATTGTTATGAACGGCTTAGCCCCGGCAACGCTGCGGCCCTCCCCATTTTCTAAACCCCAAGCGCGGTTTCCGCCGCTCCTGCCAGCGCGAGGATCAGCCCGTCTTGGCCATGAAACCCGCAGACGCTAAGCCCCACCGGCGCATCCCCCTCTCGATGACAAGGCAGTGAAACCGCACACCCATCGATAAAATTAACAATGCTCGGATTACGCAACACCAGCGCGTTGGCTGCGGCGAACGCGGCGTCATCGGCTTCTAGCGCCGCAATCACAGGCGGCGCGATAGGCACGGTCGGCATGACAAACGCATCGAATCCTGCAAAGAACTGCTGAGCCGCCGCGATGGTCGCGCGTCGTGCCGCCAGCAGGTCGAGATAATCCGCCGCCGATGCCGACTCGCCACGCCTGATCCGCGCCAGCACGCGCCAGTCGTATGCGTGGGCTTGCGTATCGAGCCGTGAGCGATGCGCGGCAAACGCCTCGATCGGCGAGAAGCCGAACGTGTTGATGGAGGGCAGCGCGTCGAGTGGCGCGAAGCGGACCTCCGTCAACAAAGCGCCCGCTTTAGCGAGCTTGTCCAGCGCCGCTTCATAGGTTCGCGCGACTTCCTGGTCGATGCCGTCCATCACATAGTTTCGCAGCACTGCGAGCCGCGCGCCCGCAAGCGGCCTTCTCGTGGCGAACGAGGTCCCCGACAGCACGCCGTCCACCATCGCACAGCACGCGACACTGGGCGCGATGGCGCCGACAACATCGAGCGTAGGCGACAGCGGTACGACGCCCTCAGTCGATACACGTCCCGCGCTCGGTTTAAAGCCCGTGAGCCCACAAAACGCAGCAGGAATGCGCAACGATCCGCCCGTGTCGCTGCCAAGGCCTGCTGCCGCCAAACCATCGGCCACGGAAGCCGCCGCCCCCGACGACGATCCGCCCGCCACATGCCGCTCGCTCCTGCGCCACGGCGATGCAGGCGTGCCGTAGTGCGGATTGAGGCCCAGCCCCGAGAATGCGAACTCGCTCATGTTGGTGCGCCCGATCAGCACGGCGCCGGCACGCCTTAGCCGGGCAACGACAGGGGCATCGGCGCGGGCGAGAGGTGCATCGGCCAGGACACGGGAACCGGCTCGGGTTGGCTGGCCTTGTACATCGAAGAGATCTTTTATCGATATCGGCACGCCCGCAAGCGGCGAGAGACGCGTGCCGGCGCGGCGCAGTGCGTCGAGGGCATCGGCTTGACGGCGGGCACCGTCGGCATCGACGAAACAGAACGCAGCGCCGCCGTTGCCGCCATCGGCAGCGATCCGTTCCAGAGCGGTTTCGGTGAGTTGGCGGCTGGTCGCGGCGCCGGTGTCGAGCATCGCGGCGAGGTCTGCAAGCGGAGTCTTGGGAGAGAAGAGTGTCATTGAGATTAGCCAGTAAAAGTCAGGCGACGACCGGCAGCGATGCCACCGAATAACGATGTTTCAACGTACGTCCGAGCACCGGATCGTGAAGCTCGAGTTCGAAGGCATCGCCCGAAGACATCGCCGCGATCGCGCCGTGCACGGCGAGCGTGCCGCCGAACATCGCGCTCTTCGCGGGCAGTGCTGCCGCGCCTGAAAACCTGCGCCATAAGTCAGCCGGTTCGAGCAGGCCGTTCACCGCACCCGATTGATAAAGGCGGCGCTCGCCGTCAGCGCCGGTGAGCCATGAGCGCATGGTCAACTGGTCCCAATGCGCCGCGACATCGGCATAAAGCCATGCATCGTTGCCGAGCGGTTTCGCGCACACCTGCTTCGATACCGCCACGCCATACGCCTCTACTTCGCGATCCGTATGATCCGAGCCGATAGCGACCAGCGTGCCGAGCGGACTATCGAGCAGCACGCATTCGACTTCGCCGCCCGAGTGCGCACCGAGCACGTCGATGGTGTCGTCCTGCGTAAGCAAGCCGGCCGCGAGATGATAGAAACATGGAGTCGTCGATGGCGGTGCTACGCCGAGCGCCGCGAGTTCATCGATATGCGCCTGGATCGCCGCAGGGTCGCGTCCTGCCCAACCCGCGATTACGAGGTCGTCTATATCGGCGGTGGTCGACACAGGCGCTGCGTCGACGGGAAATACATTGAAGGAAAGCGTAGTCATTAGCGGGTGAAAGGTGGATGAGCGCGGCGCGACAACGCGCCGAAAAGACATGCAAAGCCTTAGTTTTCCAGCGGCCTGCGCGCAGTCTCACGCGCGACGATCAGCGAGATGCCGGTAACAACCACCGCGAGCGCCACATAAATCGACACCGCCAGCGTGCTGTTGTAGTGCTTGAACAAGCTCATGATGATCAGCGGCGCAAAGCCGCCACCTAGAATCCCGGCGAGCGTATAAGCGAGCGACGATCCGGCATAACGCACGCGAGTAGGAAACTGCTCGGTCACGAACGCGGCTTGCGGACCGTACATCACTGCATGGATCACGAGCCCCACAACGACGGCAAGTACGATCTGCCAAGGCTGTGCACTATCGACGAGTACGAAAAATGCAAACGCCCAAACAAGCGCGGCAAACGCACCGGCAAGATAGACCAGCCGGCGCCCGAAGCGATCCGACAGCGCGCCGAAGAACGGCACGCTCAACGCGTTGCACGCTGTGCCGAGAAGCACGGCGGTCAGTGCCGTCGTACGAGAGAGATGCAACACGGTGGTGACATAGGTCAGCGTGAACACCACAAGCAGCGCGTACAGCACATCGGATCCGATCCGCGCGCCGCCTGCTACAAGCAGACGCCGCCAGTGCTGCGTCAGCACTTCCACGACAGGTACCTTGGCCGTTGCATGGGCGTGGCTGAGTTGTTCGAACGCCGGGGTTTCATCAACTCCGCGACGCACCCACAGACCGAAAACCACCAGCAGCATGCTGGCGACGAAAGGCAGACGCCAGCCCCAGGCGAGGAAGTCGTCTGGGGAGAGCGCAAGCGTGATCAGCGCGATGAGACCCGTCCCGAGCAGCGTACCGAACGATGGCCCGACCTGCGTCCACGAGGCGCTCAGCCCACGCTTGTTCTGGTCACCATGTTCTATCGATAGCAACACGGCCCCTGCCCACTCGCCGCCAAGCGCGATCCCCTGCACGAAGCGCAGCGCGACGAGCAAGATCGGACTGTAGATGCCGATAGCCGCATATGTCGGCAAGAAGCCCATCAGCGCCGTGGTAATGCCCATCAGCACGAGCGTAAGCATCAATACGGCACGACGGCCGACGCGATCGCCGAGATTGCCGAACACCACGCCGCCAAGCGGCCGCGAGATATAACCCACCGCATACGTCGAGAACGCGAGAATGGTGCCCGCGAGCGGATCGACGGACGGGAAAAACAGGCGGTTGAAAACAAGCGCGGCGAGCGTGTTGTAGATCGTGAAGTCGTACCACTCCAGCGACGTGCCGACCATGCTCGCCGTCGCGAGACGGCCGCGTCCGACATGCGGTGAACCGAGCTCGGATTGCTGGGCAAGTGTGTTCATCGTGAACCTCGGGTGATGAAAGCGGGATGACGTGGGGTCAGGCCGAGATGCGCCAGAGCATCTGGAACGTACGGACTTCGGTACCGTCGGCGATCGCAACGGCCAACGCACGGGTGGCGTCGGCGTCGCGGCCTTCGATCAGCACGAGTGCATCGGCGGCGGGCAGTGTCGCTTCCTTCAATTCCTTCGATGCCGTCAGCGACACGGACAGCGCAGGCGCCGTGCAAAAGAGCCGTGCTGCGTGAATGCCGGGCTGACGCAGACCCGCTTCGAAGCGCGGCTTCAACAACGCGGCTTCAGCGCGCTCGGACGGCAGCACGAACAGCGCGAGATGAGCGCCTTCCCCGTCGCCCGTTTCGAGCGTCAGTTCGCCCACGCGCCGTTGCGTATTTGTCATCCGCGCGAAGTTGGCGAGCGACCACGGTGTTTGCTGGGTGAAGGCGCGCTGATAAGCGTCGCTGCGAAAGACGTCGAGCGACTCGGTCACGTAGAGCGCGAGATAGCGGCGCGGACCGCCGTCGTTAGTCCTGAAGCGCCGTGCGTACCGAAAGCCGGGAATCGCAACGCGTTCCTGCATGTGCTCGCGGTCGTACCACGCATTGAAATCGGCTTCCTGCGCCGGATCGGGATCGGTATCCGTCCAGATGCAAAGCTGGCCCTGCGGCTGCGGTGTGCTCATCGATTGTTCCCTGGCGAAAGTGGATTCGTAATGGGAGCAGTGTCGCGAGCAGCGGGTACTTCGGTCCAACAAGAAAACAAATACGGCGCGAACAAGTTTCCTTATGACTTGCTTGCTGACAACTTACGCGGTCGGCTTGGCTTGCGAGCATTGGCTTCTATCGAAGGCGCACGCGCAATGCCGGTCTTCCTCGCGCCCCTTTTCGGTGCCGATCCGCGCTTGGCCGGCGTCTTCGAAGCGTGCGCCGGTTCCGCCTGGAGCACCGCTTCGAATTCGCTTGCGGCCTGCCGCGCCAAATCCGCAATGCGTGCGGCAAGCGGGTGACTCTGCGCCCGGAAGGTGGCCACAAGCGGCAGCGGCGGGAACTCGGCGCTCACGTCGAGGATCTCGAGCGTGCCTTCGCGCAACTCGCGCTGGATGATCGCGGGCGGCAGCGCGGCGACGCCGAAACCATCGGCTACGAGCCGGATCATTGCCGCCACCGACGTGATGCAGTTGATCCGCGCGGGCCGCTCGACTGCCAGCGCGAACAGTTGTTCAAGCGTCGCGTGCGGGCCGGAATGGCGCGAGAAGCTGACGATGGGAAAGTCCGCGAGGTTAGCCAGATCGAGGGTCCGCCCCGAGAGCCCGAGCTTGGGACTTGCCACCCAGCGCACCGGGAATTCGCATAACGGAAGATTCGTGAAGTCGGGCCCGGCGAGCGCATCGGTTTGCAGGATCAATTCGATATCACCGGTGCGCAGCAGGTTCGCGAGGTGGATCGTGGTGTCGCTCGTGACTTCTATTTCGAGCCGTGGATAACGCTCGCGCACCAGCGCCATCAGCGCCGGGAACCAGCTATGCACGATCGATTCGATCACCCCGATGCGGATCAGGCCCGCGTCGGCGTCGGTGTCGTCGACTTCGCGGCGCATTTCCTCGCCGAGGCGCACGATGCGCTCCGCATACGCCAGCATCTTGCGGCCGGCAGGCGTGAGCGTGGCACAGCGAGAATTACGGTCGAACAAGCGGACATCGAAGCTCTCTTCAAGCGACGCGATGCGGCTCGAGACCGCAGCTTGCGTCGTATGCAGTTTCTCCGCCGTGAGACGGAAGTTCTGGAGTTTGGCTAGCCAGACGAAGGTTTCGAGAAAGCGGATGTTCACGGCAAAGGTCGCAGATCGGGACGAAAGCGCATGGTAACGCGTCGTCGCGTGCCGCCATTTTTGCCGGTGCCGAATTCGGGACGTGTGGGCTGCGCGGGCAAGTCTTTTGTATATGCGCCCCGCTCAATACGCTTGGCATATAAAGCTTTTTAAATTCCGCAACGAATCGAAACATTAATTCGATTATCAGATTTTCCGTATGGTCTGCCGCGCTTTGCGAAAGGGTAATGCTTGATATAAGCTACCCATCCAGGAAACATGTGACTCAATAAGAGAACGACTAAAAGGCGATTTAAGCAAGCACAAGAACGGACATGCTTGGCGCAGAGCATTCACAGCGCGAAATTATCAACCGAATGGCACCTCCTGTGGTCAGCACAGCGCCGCCCTGAACGTTCATGGCGCCGAACAGGTTTCATCTTTTTCAAGGATTAATAGTCAGCATCTTTGGCGAATTCTTCTCGAACATTTCGAATGCGGACATTAATCGTTTAATCGTTTCAAATAGCGGAAGCTAGCTAAAGTCATTTTCTCGCCGTATTCAACCGGATACGGCCGATCTGCAAGCGGAGTTGACCTCATGACCAAAACCATCAGACTCATCCTCGTTAACCTGCTTTTGCTGCTTGCGACCTCCTGCTCGACTTCGCAAATACCCCCATCCGCGGCGGTTGACCCCGATCTGGAAGCAAAGGCACGTGCGGCCTTGCAGCAGTTGTACACCACCACGCCCAATGCGAAGTTACTCCAGGCCCGAGCGAAGGCGGTTCTCGTATTTCCGGAAATCCTCAAGGCCGGTTTGATCGTCGGAGGCNAGGAAGGCAATGGCGTGATGTTTGGCGCGAATGGGAAAGTGCTCGGCTACTACAACGCGACAGCGGTTTCGTATGGACTGCAGGCCGGCGCACAATCGTTTCAGGAAGCCATGTTCCTCACGACCGACTCCGCGATCAACTATCTGCAGACTAGTGGCGGATGGTCGATCGGCGCGGGCCCGAGTGTTGTAGTCGTGGATTCCGGCACCGCCAGATCCTTGACATCGACTACGCTGAAATCGGACGTCTATGCATTCATTTATGGACAGCAAGGGCTGATGGCCGGGGTGGGAATTCAAGGCCAGAAAATCTCTAAGCTTGGGAAGTGAACAACTTTCGAAATAAAGTCCCTCGTCGGACACCCCAATAAAAACGGCCCGCAAACGCGGGCCGCTGTCATTCATAACGCGACAACTTAATCCGCCGCCCGCAGCTTCGCCACTTCCGCGTCGGAAGGCTGGACGCTCGCGCCATCGATATATCGATAGTTCGTCATGATGCCCTTGCCGTCCTTCAGCGCGGTCGTGCCGACATATGCGCCCATCGTCGATTGATTATCCTGGGCGCGATACGTGATCGGACCAAAAGGCGTGTCGACAGAGAGCCCCTTGAAGGCTGCTGCAAGCTTGTCCGGATCGGTCGACTTAGCCTTCTTCAGACCATCCGCAATCGACATCAACGCCGAATACCCCACTACCGATCCAACGCGCGGATAGTCGTGATACTTCGTCTCGTAGGCCGCAACAAATTTACGGTTAGCGGGTGTATCGATCGAGTACCACGGATACCCCGTCACGATCCAGCCCACCGGCGCCTCGGCTCCCAGCGGATCGAGGTATTCCGGTTCGCCCGTCAGCAACGACACCACCGAACGATCCTTGAACAAGCCACGCGTATTGCCCTCACGCACGAACTTGCCAAGATCGGCGCCGAACTCGACGTTGAAGATTGCATCGGGCTTGGCATCGGCGAGCGCTTGCGTAACCGCGCCGGCGTCAAGCTTGCCGAGCGGCGCAGCCTGGTCGGCAACGAACTCAACATCGGGCTGGGCCGCCTTCAGCAAACGCTTGAACGTGGCCACGGCGGACTGGCCATATTCATAGTTCGGATACACCACCGCCCAGCGCTTCTTATTCAGCTTGGCGGCTTCGGGCACGAGCATCGCGACCTGCATATACGTCGACGGACGCAGACGGTACGTGTATTTGTTGCCGTCCTGCCAGACGATCTTGTCGGTCAGCGGTTCGGCAGCAAGGAAGAACACCTTGCGTTGCTTCGCGTAGTCGGCAAGCGCCAGACCGGTGTTCGACAGGAAACCGCCGAACAACATCGAAACCTGTTCGCCGGTCATCAGCTCCTGCGCCACGCGAACCGTATCGCCGGGATTCCCATTGTCGTCGCGCGAGACCACTTCAAGCTTCTTGCCATTGATACCGCCCGCCGCGTTGACTTCGTCGAGCGCCATGTTCCAGCCGTTCTTATACGGGCCAAGGAACGCTGGCTGCGCTTTATAACTGTTGATCTCGCCTATCTTGATGGTCTGTGCAGCAGCGCCCATCGACACGAAGGCTGCGGCCAGGGGCGTAACCATGAAGACGGTTAAGCGCAGCAACGATCCAACACGCGTGGTCATAGTTTTTCTCTCCGGATAAAGCGGCTAGGTTGAATGCTAATTGGCATGGCTAAGGTTGATGGAAGGATACCCCTGGTCGATCTTCCCTGACTGAACGGAACGCGCTCAAACACTCAGGTAGGCGCGTCTCACCGCTTCGTCGCGGGAGAGTTCGTCTATGGTGCCGCTAAAACGGATCTGCCCTTTTTCGAGCACATAGGCGCGGTCGCTAACGAGTTCGGCGAAATGCATGTTCTGCTCGGACAGCAGGATCGACAGTCCTTCGCGTTTTAACTCGAGGATCATGTTCGCCATCTGTTCAACGATGATCGGCGCCACGCCCTCCGACGGTTCATCGAGCAGGACAAGCGTGGGGTTCCCCATCAGCGTACGCGACACGGTCAGCATCTGCTGCTCCCCGCCGCTCATCTGGCTGCCCGGGCGATTCGGCATTTCGCCAAGGTTCGGGAACAAGCGGAACAGTTTTTCAGGCGTCCATCGGGGTGCGTTCTCACGCGGCGGCTGGCGGCCGGTATCGAGATTTTCCATCACCGACAGATCGCCGAACACGCGCCGGTCCTCCGGCACGAATCCCATGCCGAGTCGCGCGATGCGGTACGGCGGCAACTTAGCGATGTCATGTCCGCAGAAATGGATCGCTCCATGCCGCGACGGCAGCATGCCCATCAGCGCTTTCATCGTGGTCGATTTGCCCGCGCCGTTGCGGCCCATCAACGCGACGACTTCACCACGCCCTACTTCGAGTTCAACGTCGTAGAGGATCTGCGCGCGGCCGTAGAACGCGTTCAGGCCGGAGACTTTCAGCATCGTCTTGTCGGGCGTCATGGGGCGACTCCATCGGCGGCAAGCGATGCACGCGGCGTGAAGGATTTCCCCGTGCCGAAATACACTTCGCGCACGCGTGGATCGTTGCGAACCGTTTCCGCATCGCCTTCACCAATCAGCTTGCCGCGCGCGAGTACGATCAGCTTGTCGGCGTAAGCGAACACCACGTCCATGCTGTGCTCGGTGAACAACACGCCAAGCTTGTGGTCGACCACCAGTTGTTTTGTCAGCGCCATCAGATCGTTGCGTTCCTTGGGCGCCATGCCCGCCGTCGGTTCGTCCATCAGCAGCAGTTTCGGTTTGTTGGCCAGTGCAATAGCCAGTTCGACGCGCTTCACATCGCCATAAGCCAGCACGCCGCAAGCGCGCTTTGCATGCGCCGCCATACCGACCTGTTCGAGCAGGGCCATCGCTTCATCGGCGTGAATGGACGATGCCGGTTTCCACAAGTTGAATAGCTGACGGTCCCGCGAAACAAGCGCCATCTGCACGTTTTCGATCACCGTCATCGAGTTGAAAGTCGCGGCAATCTGGAACGTACGGCCGACGCCAAGACGCCAGATATCGCGCGGACGTTTGCCCGCGATCTCGTGGTCATCGAAAAGAATCGAGCCGGAGCTTGGTTTCAACTGGCCGTTGAGCATGTTGAAGCAGGTCGACTTACCAGCGCCGTTCGGGCCGATCAGCGCCAGCAACTGGCCCGCGTTCAGGTCGAAGGAAACGTCGTCGACTGCCTTGACGCCGCCGAACGACTTCGCAAGATGGGATACGCGCAGAAGAGTCACAGGGCCTCCTCGGCGGGTTGCGAAGCAACGCTTCCATCTGCGTTCTTACGCGACCCGAGCTTGTCCCGCACAAACCCCACGATGCCCTGCGGAAACGCGATTACCAGCAGCAGGATCGCCGCACCCAACAGGGCTTCCCAGTAGTCGGTCTGACGCGCGACCGTATCTTGCAGCCACGTGAACACCGCAGCGCCGACAATCGGCCCGGTGAGCGTCTGCAAGCCGCCGAGCAGCACCATCACGAGACCATCGACCGAGCGCCCTACGCTGATCACTTCCGGCGATATCGACCCCTTTGAGAACGCATACAAAGATCCCGCAAGGCCACAGAACAATGACGCGATGATGAAAGCGACCCACTGGACGCGCTTCACATCGATACCGATTGCCTCTGCACGCAGCGTCGAATCCCGCGAGGCACGCATGGCATAACCAAGCGGCGAGAACAACATTCGCCGCAAGAGCCAAACGCCCACGACCGCGAACAACAAGGTCACGTAGTAATACGCGACGGTCGAACTCAGCCAGGTCGACGGCCACAAGTTGAGAATGCCGTTGCTGCCACCGGTCACTGCGTCCCACTGGAACACGATCGACCAGACGATCTGCGCGAAGGCCAGCGTCAGCATCGCGAGATAGACGCCCGACAAGCGCACGCAAAACCATCCGAACACGAGCGCACCGACACCCGCAAGCAAGGGGCCAAGCACGAGTGCGGCTTCCATCGGCAAGTTCAGGACCTTCAGGAACAGCGCTGCGCCATAGGCGCCCAATCCGAAATACGCGGCATGACCGAACGAATGCATGCCGCCCGGACCCATGATGAAATGCAGGCTCGTTGCAAACAAAACCGCGATCAGGATTTCGACTAGCAGCACGGGCATGTACGGAAACACGCCTGAAAGCAGCGGCGCGAGCACAAGCACGGCGAGAACAACGCCCGCGAATATCTTCAGCCGCGTATCGGCGGGACGCAGCGGCGTCTCGGCGGCCGCCATCGTGCGAACGGCAGCCTGGGCGCGGCCAAGCAAACCCCAGGGCCGCACGACGAGCACGATCGCCATCACCACAAACTCGGCCACCAGCGTGAACTTGCTCAGCGAAAACACCACGCCGCCAATGGTTACGTCACCTATGCCGATGCACAGCGCCTTGATCTCCGCAATCAGCAACGCCGCCACGAACGCACCCGGAATCGAGCCCATGCCGCCGACCACTACCACGACGAACGCATTGCCGATGGTATCGATATCGAGCGACAGGTTCGCCGACATGCGCGGCACCTGCAGCGCGCCGCCGAGACCCGCGAGGAACGCGCCGATAAAAAACACGCCCGTGAATAGCCACGCCTGATTGATGCCGAGCGCACCGAGCATTTCACGATCGCCGGTCGCCGCGCGCACGAGCGTGCCCCAGCGCGTTTTTGTCAGACCGAACCAGAGCACGGCGAGCACGATGGGACCGATCACGATCAGCGCAATGTCATAGGTGGGCAGCGCATGACCGAGCAGATTGACTGCGCCGCCGAGAAGCGGAGCACGCGGCCCGAACAGGTCTTCCGGGCCCCAGATGTACAGCGCGGCATCGCGGAAGATCAGCACCAGCGCAAAGGTTGCCAGCAAGTGGAACAACTCGGGCGCCTGATAGATCCGCCTGAGCACGATCACTTCGACCAGCGCACCAAGCACGGCGACGACCAGCGCTGCTGCAAGCATCGAAAGCCAGAAGCCCGCGACAGTCGAACCGAACCGGCTGGCGATGCTGTAGGCCACATACACGCCAAGCATGTAGAACGAGCCGTGCGCGAAGTTGACGATCCGCGTCACGCCGAAGATCAACGACAAGCCGGACGCGACAAGAAACATGGCGCATGCGTCCGCTAGTCCGTTGATGAGTTGCACAGCCAGATTCGAAAGCATCGACGCCTCTATTGCTCGGGTTTCATCAAGGTGTTCGCGCTAGCAAGAGAACTGCTAGCAGCGCCGTCTCTGTCTACCGAGACGAAATGTACACACTCTAATTCTAGTCTTCTATGCAATGACCATGCCCACTTTACAGATAGAGATTTATACTAGGTATCATGATGTTTAACCCTTGTTTTATCGGGTTTTTCGGTTTACTCAAAGCTAACGATCGTGCAATAACGTTAGGTCGACTGCACCTTATAAAATCAGCGTACACGCCATAATCGCTTTTCCGGTGCGATGGTCCCGCTATTGGTGCAATGCAATCAGGTGCGTCAGACGAAGCGGCTAATTAACAAGAAGCGCATCGCACGAACTGCGCTCACTCAGGCTCGGTCGCACTTAGCTTACGCAGCAAATACAGTACGGCCACGCGCTCCGCTTCATTCAGCTCACCCATGGTCAACTCGCTAATGCGCAAGGCGGTCGGCGTCACCTGTTCGACCAGGCTTTCACCCGCGCGCGTCAGTTGAACCGTCACCTTTCTGCGGTCGTCGGGATTCGTCTGCAACTCGATCAACTCGCGCGCTCGCAAGCGTTCAATTATGCCGCGCACCGTCGCCGCATCGATCGCGGTCGCTTTGCCCAGATCGCTCATGGAAGACGGCCCGAGCCGTCGGCTGGCGCTCAATACCGCAAACTGCACGGCAGTCAGTTGAGGATCCGCTATGGTCTGGCTGAAGATGGCGAGATGGCGCTGATAAGCCTTGCGAAGAAGATGCCCGATCTGCTCCGACACCTCATAGCGAGACACGGCATCCGGTGCAGCTTGCGATGAATCGGAAGGAAGCTTCGAAGGCGCCATGATAGTTCGAATGTTGATGTTGGTGGAATGTGGGAACGGGCAGCGCCCGTTCGTCAACGTAGCCGATGCAACATTCTGCCAGCCGCTAATGTGCGTGTTTCCGAATTTGCGCCGATGCCTGCTCAAGGTCTTTCCACGGCGCTTCGTTCGGGGCGAAGTTCGAGCGGATATAAGACACGAGGTCGGCAATCTGACGGTCGTCGAACGAATCCTTGAAGGCCGGCATGTAGCCGAGTGAATCGGTAGCGGGGGCGTCGATACCGTTCTGAATCACCTTCAGCAGATTATCCGGTGTGGCTTCGCTCACGCTCGTGTTCAGCGCGAGCAGTGGACGCACCCCGAAGTTGCCGACACCGCCGGTCGCGGCATGACACACCGCGCATGCACCTTCGAAAATCCGACGGCCACTGTCGAGTCCTTGCAATGTCACGGCATCATATTCATGCGCCTGCGCCGGCTCGACCGCCCCAGGCTGCGGTGACAGCGACGCCACGTAATGCGCCATCGCGCGCACGTCCTCTTCCGGCAGCGTCGACAAGCTTGCGACGACCGGCGCCATCGGACCGGCCGCGACGCCATGCTCATGCGAGAAGCCGGTCTTGAGATAGTCGAACAACGCCTGCTCGGTCCACTTCACCGGCGCTTTCGAGTTGGCGACGAGCGATGGCGCCACCCACCCCTCCGCACTCCCGCCCGTCAGGTACAAGCGCCCGCCCTTCTCCGCCCCGAGTGCATTGCGCGGCGAATGACAGGCGCTGCAATGTCCCGCGCCGTCCACGAGATACGCGCCGCGATTCCACAGCGCCGAGCGCGTCGGGTCCGGCTTGAACTCGCCCTGCTTCAGATACAGCGCGTTCCATCCCGCGACCAGCCCGCGCTGATTCAGCGGAAACGGCAGGCGCGTTGCCGGCGGCGTATTCTCGACGGCCGGTTGCGACATCAGATACGCGTACAGCGCGGTCATGTCGGCATCGCTCATCTTTGTGAACGCGGTGTACGGAAACGCGGGATAGAGATGATGACCGTCGCGCGAGATGCCCTGGCGCATGGCCCGATCGAATGCAGCGAACGACCAGTTGCCGATACCAGTCTTCGGATCAGGCGTGAGATTGGTCGTGTAGACCATGCCGAAAGGCGTTTCAAGGCCAAGGCCACCGGCATTGATCACGCCGCCAGGCGCGGTATGGCAGACCGCGCAATCGCCGAACTCAGCAATCTGGCGGCCGCGCGCGATGGTGGCGTCGGACCACGTCGATGCAGCCGGCCGGGCGATCGGTTCAATCGGGGCACGCATGGGCCACAGCGAGCACGCCAGCCCGATCAGGCTGAGTGTGCCTCCGGCGGCGAGCGCGGTCCATAGAGAACGTTTGGTGCGCCTTGAGGCGCCGCCATTCGCGTTCGCCCCCTTCGTTCCTTCGAGCGCCGCAAGCACGCGCTCCGGCGTGAACGGCGGCGCTCGAAAACGCACGCCGGTCGCATCGTAAAGCGCATTGGCGATAGCTGCGGCAGCCGGAGAGATATCGATTTCCAAACGCTCCGCGGCCGCGCCCTGCGTAGCGACTTCGCTAGTCGCGGCAGTCGTGGGCGCAAGCTCATGAGACACCGCCTGGGCGTCCGGCGTCTCGTCGTGCGAGGGCCGTGCGGTGAGTTGCAGACCCAAGGCACGCGAAGCCGCAGCGGCGATCTGCCGGGCCGACACTCCGCTGATGCGGCCAATCCTGCGTCGTCCGCTTGCTCGCCCTGCTACCACACGCTTGAGCGCAACGTCGCCGGTCAGGCGGTTCACATCGAGATCGACGATCCACGCCGAATAGTCGGGCGTCGGGTTATCGCCGGATGACGAGTCGTGTTTGTCGAACGCAAAACCGCGGCCATGGGCGACGTCTTCGTTCGCGCGGCGCGTCTTGCGAGCCTGCTTATGCGAGTCCCACGCTGCCCGCGCCGCCACCGTCCCGATCAGTTCCCTCGCGCCGCCGTACTCCACTGGGTCGAGATGATCGAGACGAAACGAAACCGGATCGCGATGGTTCCCGCGCGCGATTTCGTCGACGAAAGATTCGCGTGCGAACGTATGCGCCGAGTCGGGAATCAACGCGGCGGCATCGTCGATTAGCGACGTCGAACGGGATGACGAATAGGGACTCGTATCTTGCGTGACTGCTTCACCGGTCGTAAAACCCGGCGTTCGCGCGACGTAGCGCCAGTCGAGCAACGCGCCTTCATCGTCCAACGACGCCGCGACGGAAACGGTCGCCTCTTTAACCGGCGATACCGCCATATAACCGTCAACGCACACAGCGCGGCCGGTCTCCGTCATCAACGCGACCGCAGCGAGCGCGGCGCGTGTGGCGATCAGCGGATCGGCGTCGTCATCGAGTGAATGCAACGTGAAACGGTCGGCCGTAAGGCCCGTCATGCTAACGAGTTTCGTCAGCAGATCGCCAGTCAAAGGAGCACCGCTCCATACCGCGATGCCGCCGTTGTCATCACGCGCAATAGCCTCGCACGGCAAGAACCTTTCCGCGGTAATAGGCCATACGTATTGCGCTTCCTGCTGCAAACCGGAGGGTTGCACGGGTAACGCGAGCGTATCGCCGGAGGACTCCACGCGGGCCGACAACATCAGCCGGCAAGCAGCGTCGCGTGCAAGCTCGAAGCGTTCCGCAACATACGCGGCCACGTTCCCCGCGATCACCCAGCGCACGCCTGCCTCGACCTCAAGCGCATGCCCATGCGCGAGCAACGCAGCGTCGGCGTCCCCCAGGACGCACGCGTGAAGCATCGACTCGGGCATCAGCACGGGTCCGTCGGAACTTCCTTCGCGCATGGCGTCCATTGAATCAGCGTTATTGTTCGCGTTTCAGATAGTCGGCAGCGCGATGCACTGCCTTCATGATTTCAATGTGCGTGCCGCAACGGCACAGGTTGAAGCGCAGCGCGTCGCGGATATCGTCGTCATCAGGCGTAGGGTTGCGATCGAGCAGCGCCTTCGTGCTCATGATCATGCCATTGAGACAGTAGCCGCATTGCGCCGCTTGTTCGTCAATAAAAGCCCGCTGGATAGGATGCAGCGCGTCCAGCGTTCCAAGCCCTTCCAGCGTGAGCGTCTCGCGCCCGACCGCCGCCGCAACCGGCACGACGCACGAACGCGCGGGACCGCCATCCAGCAGCACCGTGCACGCTCCGCACTGACCCAGGCCGCAGCCGTATTTCGGCCCGTTCAGCTCGAAGTCGTTGCGTAACACGTATAGCAGGGGCGTGTCGCGGGTCACGCCCGTGATCGTGCGGGTGCAGCCGTTGACGGTCAGCGTCAACGGTTCGGAAGCCTGTGCTGCGGATGCGGACACGCTCATTTTCAAGTCGTCGAATCAAGACCGCACGGGACAATCATCCAGACACTGCCGCGTGCAATCGGGTCGAAATATCAGGCCGTAGCTGCCGAAGCCTGTTTTGCCGACGGCGACTTCAACGGCTCGTTGAATACGTCGTAAGCGAACACCCACGCCGGATCTTCGTTGGTGCGCAGCCACGTGTTGTTGTGCGAGACCAGTTGCACCTTCGAAGCACGCTCAGCGCGGTTCGCTTCGTACAGCGCGAACGCGTTGGCGTAATCGTTCGCGCCGACCTCGTCCAGGCAACGCGTAAGCATTGCTGCATCTTCAATCGCCATGGCCGCGCCCTGCGCCATGTGCGGCTTCATCGGATGACAGGCGTCGCCGAGCAGGACCAGGCGGCCACGGCTCCACAACGGCAGCGGATCGCGCTCCAGCAACGGCCACTTCGTGACTTCGGGCGTGGCGTCGATCAGCTTCTGCACCGACGGATGATAGCCCGCGAACGCCTCGCGCATTTCGTCGCGGCTGCTCGGCGCAACCGACTGCCCGGCTGGCCACTCCGCCTGCGGAACGCCGGTCACGTAGTAGATTTCATCGCGCTTGGAGGTCACGTAATACACCATCATGTGGCGGTCTTCCGACCACCACTTTACACACAGATCGAAAGGATCGGCGCCGAGCAGCGACGCGGGAAACACCGCGCGATGCGCAACGTAACCCGTGTAACGCGGCGGTTCCGCACCGAGCAGATGGTCGCGGATCTTCGAGTTCACGCCGTCCGCGCCGATCACAATGTCCGCGGTCTCGACGCTGCCGTCGGCAAACGTCAGGCGCACTTCGCTGTCGACCTCTTCAATCCCGCTCAGGCACTTGTTGAACTCGATCGTGCCGGGCGCGACCGCTTCGGTCATCAGCGCATGGAAGTCCCCACGATGCACGGTCAGATACGACGCGCCATATTCTTTCAAAGCAAAATCCCCGAACGGAATCTGCGCGATGGCTTCGCCCGTTTTCCAGTCGCGGCTGTACCAGTAGTCCGGGTGCGAGCCCATGACGTTCAGCGCGTCTTCGCAGTCCATGCGGCGCATGATCTTCATTACGTTGGGCCCAAGGTGAATCCCCGCGCCGAGACGCGAAAACGCGGGCGCCTGCTCATATAGACGAACCGAATAACCGGCGCGCTGCATCAGCGCCGCCGCTGCCGTTCCTCCAAGGCCCGCGCCAACGATCGCGATACGGGGTTTGCTCATGATGATCTCTCCATGTCTGGCGCTCGCCGAAAGTCGTTCAGCCGAGCCTGTTAAATGAACTTATATTGAGTGTACACATTGAATTTTTTTGAGTAAAGAAAATTTACATTGAGTTGAATGAGGTGCGTTTTATCCCTTTATATGTGCATTTTATAAGGGTTTTCACCAATCTAAAGCACGCTTGCACCATTAAAAAATGTTTTCGAAATCTTGTTAAATTACAATGTGTACACTAGACTTTATCGAATCAATTTGCCACTTCATTTGCCCATTTGCCATAAAACTTTACTGATAGCTTTCGACTCATCCACGGACTCCGCGATGAACTCAACTTTTCTCTACGGCGCGAACGTCAACGCCAACGGCATCCGCCAGCATTACCTGCGCTACGGCGGCGCGGATGGCGTACGCGCCGGCCGTCCCGCCGTGATCCTGATTCCGGGCATCACCAGTCCGGCGGTCACGTGGGGTTTTGTCGGCGAGGCCCTCGGCCGCCAGTTCGATACCTACGTGCTCGACGTCCGCGGGCGCGGTTTATCGGAAGCATCGGCGACGCTCGACTACAGCCTCGACGCCCAAGCCGCCGATGTCATCGCGCTCGCTGAAGCACTCGGCCTCGAACACTATGCACTCGTCGGCCATTCGATGGGCGCTCGAATCGCGATCCGTGCTGGACGCAGCGCGCCGAAGGGCTTGACGCGCACGGTGCTGGTTGATCCGCCGGTGTCCGGTCCGGGCCGCCGTGCATATCCGGCGAAGCTGCCGTGGTACGTCGATTCGATCCGCCTGGCTTTGAAAGGCATCGATGCCGACGGCATGCGCGCTTTCTGTCCGACCTGGACCGAGGACCAGTTGCGTTTGCGCGCGCAATGGCTGCATACCTGCGATGAACGCGGCATGCTGACCTCGTTCGAAGGCTTCCATACCGACGACATCCACGCCGACCTGCCACTGCTTCGCGTGCCTTCGCTGCTCATCACGGCCGCGCGCGGCGACGTGGTGCTGGACGAGGACGTGCAGGAGATGCAGGCGCTTAGCCCCGGCATGCTGCATACGCGCGTGCCCGACGCCGGCCACATGATTCCGTGGGACAACGAAGCCGGCTTCTATGAAGCATTCGGCGATTTCCTCGGCGCAAAGGTCGTCTAAAGCCAAGCACGGCCAAGCACGACCCAAGACGAGCCGACACTCATTCTTCAGGAGTCAACATGCCAATCAGCGATTACGAAATGATCGCCGCATGGAAGCAGGTACTGACGTTGTCGAAGCTGCAGGCCGGCCAGACCGTCACCATCCTCACCAGCGCGTCCACGCATCCGCAAACGCTTTCAAGCGCATTGATCGCCACACAGTCGATGGGCGCGATCGTCAACCGGCTCGACCTGCTGCCGGTGAACGGCGAAAAAGCCCTGAGCCGCGACTCGCTCGCCTATCTCGGCACCACGCCGCTGACCGGTAATCAGGCCGCCATCGCTGCGTTGAAAGCGAGTGATCTCGTGCTCGACCTGATGACCCTGTTGTTCTCGCCCGAGCAGCACGAGATCCTCGCAACCGGCACGAAGATCCTGCTTGCCGTCGAACCGCCCGAAGTGCTCGCGCGGCTAGTGCCGACCGAAGCCGATCGCACCCGCGTGCGGGCGGCGGCTGCGCGGATTGTGGCGTCGCGGGAGATGCGCGTGACATCGAAGGCGGGCACGGAACTCGTGTGTCCGCTGGGCGAGTTTCCGGCTATCTCCGAGTACGGTTTCGTCGATGAACCCGGTCGCTGGGATCACTGGCCGAGCGGCTTCGTGCTGACATTCCCGAACGAGGGACAAGCAAGCGGTCAGATCGTGATCGACCGCGGCGACATCTTGCTGCCGCAGAAAAGGTACGTGAACGATCCGATCACGCTGACGGTCGCGAACGGTTATGCAACACGCATCGATGGCGGCGTCGACGCGGCTTTGCTGAGCGACTACATGGCCTCGTTCAACGATCCCGAAGGTTATGCGATCTCGCACATCGGCTGGGGCCTGCAACCTCGCGCGCGCTGGTCGACGCTCGGCCTGTATGACCGCGAGGCGACCATCGGCATGGATGCCCGCGCGTTCGAAGGCAACTTCCTGTTCTCGCTTGGGCCCAACAACGAAGCAGGCGGCAAGCGCACGACCACGTGTCATATCGACATCCCGCTGCGCCATTGCGACGTGATGCTCGACGGCGAAGCGGTCGTCCGCGATGGCGTGGTGATGGACCGATAGATATTGACCCCTTGGAGCAATCTGAATGAGCGACATCCAGAGCCACGCCGAATCGGGCGTGTACAAACAACAGGGATTCGGCACGCCGTTGCCGGTGCAAGGCAATATCGGCCTGCTGATTGTCGACTTCGTTGTCGGCTTCGCGGACCCCAAGACCTTCGGCGGCGGCAACATTGCACCGGCTATCGCACGCACGGTGCATCTGCTCGCCGCCGCGCGCCGGCATGGCTGGCCGGTTGCGCATAGCCGCATTGTGTATGCAGCCGATGGCAGCGACGACAACGTGTTCTCGCTGAAAGTGCCGGGCATGGCGACACTCACCGAAGATCATCCGAACAGCGCGATCGTGCCTGAGCTGACACCTGCGCGCGGTGAGCTCGTTGTGCGCAAGACCGTGCCTTCGGCGTTCTTCGGCACACAACTCGCGCCGTGGCTATCGCAGCGTGCGGTGCAGACGTTGATTGTGGCTGGTGCCGTCACGAGTGGATGCGTGCGTGCAAGCGTAGTCGATGCGATGTCGCATGGCTTTCGTCCGCTGGTTGTTTCCGATTGCGTCGGCGATCGGGCGATCGGTCCGCACGATGCGAATCTCTTCGACATGCAACAGAAATACGCCGCTGTCATGACGCTCGACGAAGCGCTTTCGACGATCGAACAACGCCAGGCCTGATCACCTTCGGCATCTGCATGCTGGCAGGCTGCCTCTTGGTATTAGCGATGCCGAAGCGTATCGTCAATCGTTGAAGCGGTTTAGTCGAATAAAGCGGCATTTTCAGGAAACGTCATGCCTACTGCAGCAGCGCTCACCCGAGGTGAACTGCTCGCGCGCAACGGCTGCCTGACCATCGTCAGGCAGCCGCTCGCACCGGTAAAACCCGCGCCCGGTCAACCGGGCAGCGGGTCTTCGTACGTCCAGGACACGCCGGAGATTTTCGTCGCGGTGCTGGACGATGGCCGCATCCTCGCGTTCAACGGCCACGTCGATCTCGGCACGGGCATTCGCACCGCGCTCGCGCAGATCGTGGCGGAAGAGCTGGATGTGCCGGCAGCGCGCGTCCAGATGATCCTCGGCAACTCCGCCGATGTGCCCAACCAGGGGCCGACCATCGCGAGCGCGACCATCCAGATTTCGGCCGTGCCGCTCAGGTTCGCCGCGGCCCAAGCGCGGCTTGCGTTGATCGGGCTTGCTGCACAACGCTGGGGGTTGGAGGCCTCTCGCCTCACGACCGACGACGGATGCGTAATCGCCCCCGACAACACCCGCATAACGTTCGGCAGCCTGCTTCAGGAACGGCGTCTCTCGCTTCCCATCGACCATTGCGTTGCAGTGAAGGATCCGTCGACCTACCGGATCGTCGGCCGGGCGACACCGCGCGTCGATCTGCCCGCCAAGGCCACCGGCACCCTGACTTTCGTTCACGACATGCGCGTGCCCGGCATGCTGCACGGCCGTGTCGTGCGGCCGCCGTATGCCGGGCACGATTGCGGCGCGTTCGTCGGCAAGACACTGATCGACGTGGACCGTTCGTCGGTCGAGACGCTGCCGGGCGTGCGCGGCGTGGTTGTCATCGGCGACTTCGTTGGCGTCGTGGCCGAGCGTGAGGAACAAGCGATCCGCGCGGCGCGTGCCCTACGCGTCCGGTGGCGCCCCCTGCCGCCGCTGCCGTCCCTCGATAACCCCGCCGAAGCCATTTCTAACGCCCCGGCTCAGCGTCGCCTTCTGCTGGAGGAAGGCGACGTCGAGAGCGTGCAGGGACAGGTGGGCACGACCACGCTGACACGCAGCTATGTCTGGCCGTATCAGATGCATGGATCGATCGGGCCGTCCTGCGCCCTCGCGGACTATCAGGACGGACGCATCACAGTATGGTCCGGTACGCAGAACCCGCAGACCTTGCGCTACGACTTGTCGCGTCTGGTCGAGCGTGCTGAAGCGGATATCGATGTCGTCCGCATGGAAGCCTCCGGATGCTACGGCCGCAATTGCGCCGACGACGTCGCCGGCGACGCGCTCCTGCTCTCGCGTGCAATGAGGCAGCCGGTGCGGGTCCAGCTATCGCGCGCCGACGAACATCAATGGGAGCCCAAGGGAACCGCGCAGGTCGTCGACGTGACCGGCACCGTCTCCAGCAGCGGCGACACGCTGGGCTATACGTTCGCTTCCCGCTATCCATCGAACGACGCGCCCATGCTTGCCCTTCTGCTCACCGGCGCGACGCCGGCCGAGCCGCGCGTCTTCGAAATGGGCGACCGGACCGCCGTCACGCCCTACACATTCGCGAATCGCCGCTTCGTCTGCCACGACCTCGCGCCGCTGGTCCGGGCGTCGTGGTTCAGAGGCGTGTCGGCACTGCCGAACTCGTTCGCTCATGACGTATTCATCGATGAACTCGCGTTCGAGACCGGCGCCGATCCGCTCGCATTCCGGCTACGTCATCTCAAGGACGAGCGGGCGGTGGAGTTATTAAAAGCGATAGCGGAACGCGCAGGCTGGCAAGCCCGCGCTGCTGGCGGCGGCACTTCTCGTCATAGCCATGAACGGGTGGCTCAAGGACGAGGCGTTGCGTACGCACGATATGTGCATAGCCGCTTCCCTGGTTTCGGCGCGGCATGGTCGGCGTGGATCGTCGATCTTGACGTCGATAAAGTCAGTGGAGAAATCCGCATCAGGCGAGTGACGGTCGGCCAGGACACCGGCACCGTGATCAATCCGGACGGCGTGCGCCATCAGATCCACGGCAATGTCATCCAGACCCTGAGCCGCACGTTGAAAGAGCGTGTGCGCTTCACCGACGGTCTGGTGGCAAGCAGGGAATGGGGCAGCTATCCGATCCTGACGTTCCCCGAATTGCCCCCGGTGGATGTCGTGCTGGTGGACCGGCAAGGAGAACCGCCGCTTGGCTCCGGCGAGTCCGCGTCGCTTCCCGGTGCGGCCGCCATCGCCAATGCGTTATTCGATGCAACCGGTGTGCGATTCCGCGCGCCGCCGTTCACGCCGGACGCGGTCAGGGCCACGCTACGGGCCGTTGCAACGTTGGCGCCCGCCGAGCACCGATGACCGCGTAGCAGCGGCTCCATCGGTCCATGCGCGTCTTGAGATCAGTTATCTTCCGCGCGCGTCATTGCACGCAGGAGATAAACGATGGCGACGCGCTCGGCCGGATTCAGCCCCGCGTACGTCTGCTCGCTGACCTGCCTCGCAAACGGCACGGTCTGGTCGATCAACGCCAGGCCTTCCGGTGTTGTGCGCACCAGCAGCTTGCGGCCGTCGAGCGGGTCGGGTGACACCACAATCAGCGAGCGCGCTTTCAAGCGCTCGACCACACCGCGGATGGTGGCCTGGTCGATTGCCGTGGCCTTGACGATGTCGTTGAGCGAGCAGGACTGCTGCTCCTTGACCGCGCACAGCGTGACGAATTGCGCCGCGGTCAGATCCGAGTCCGGTATGGCCGCCTGGAAGATGGCGACGTGGCGCTGATAGGCCCGCCGCAACAGGTGGCCGATCTGTTCGGAGAAGTGATACTCCTCGCTGCCGGGATCAACCGGAGGGTGGGATGGCTTTTTGGGCATGGGAAGAATTGTAGGGTACACGTTCTATTATGCTTCGATTACGGTCACGCACCGCGTTCTTCAGTCCTACCGTGCTTCCCTTTTTATCATAGTCGGCGGCGTGGTTTATGCGGTCTTTCGAAGCGCTGGGCACTACGTGTGATCAGGCATGCCTACTAAAATCTAAAACACCTCCCCCCCCAATCCCCAGCGCCGGATCAAGCACCGTCGCCAGCTTCTCAAACGCCGGCTCGATCTCCTCCTCCGGCACACATCCATAACCAATCAGCAAGCCCGACATGTCTCTGCCCGGCCGCAGGAAATAGCCCGACAGCGGCCGCACGACAATATTGACCGCAAGCGCCGCCTTCGCCACCTCCCGGTCATCCACGCCATCGGGCAAACGCAACACGAGATGCAACCCGGCATCGCCGCCGACAATCTCCAGCGCATCGCCATAACGCTTCCTGATCGTGTCCAGCAGTATCTGGCGACGCTGCCCGTAGATCCCTCGCATGCGCCGGATGTGCGATGTGAAATGCCCCTCCGCAATGAACTCCGCCAGCACCGCCTGCTGCAATAACTGCCCCTCTCGATACAACTCCGCGGAAGCCGTCGCAAAACTCACCGACAACCCCTTCGGAACAACGATGTAGCCAACCCGCAGCCCCGGAAAAAGCGTTTTCCCGAAGCTGCCGACGTAGATCACCTGACCGGCTGTATCGAGTCCTTGCAGCGACGCGAGCGGCCGGCTGCCATATCGAAACTCGCTGTCGTAATCGTCCTCGATGATCCAGCAGCCGTTTTGCCGCGCGAACTCGAGCAGCATCCGCCGCCGCGCAAGACTCATCACCATGCCCAGCGGATATTGATGCGACGGCGTGACCAGCATCAGCTTGGGCGCGTCTGCTAGATCGTCCGCAGAAGGATTGATGCCCTCTGCATCCACGGGTATGGCCTTGAGCGATAGCCCGGACACTTGCAACACGCTGCGCACGCCCCAGTAGCACGGGTCTTCTGTCCAGATGACATCACCGGAATCCGACAGCAGCCGCACGGCGAGATCTATAGACTGATGAATCCCCGTCGTCACGATAATCTGCTCCGGCGTGCAATGAACCGAACGCGAGGTGCGCAGATAATCGGCGAGCACCTGACGCAACTTCGGCAACCCGCCTCCGGGTGCATAGGTCAGCAGATCCGGCCTCAGGCGGCGCCAGTATTTGGATTGCAACCGGCTCCAGACGGCCGCAGGAAACTTCGACACATCAGGTACGCCCGGCATGAACGCGCCGCCTTGCCGCTGCGACACCCCCGCGCCCTGCAACAACCGTGCGCCGCGCGCGGACAGCACACGTGGCTCGGCAGGTGCCGCGTTGCGCGCCGCCGACTCCGCGCCCACGATCTCATCCGGCGCACTGTCGGAGACGAACGTGCCCTGTCCCGTCGCCGACCACACATACCCTTCCAGCGCCAGTTGCTCGTAAACCTGCGTGACGGTATTGCGACCGAGGCCCAGCTCGCTCGCGAGCAACCGGGACGACGGCACCTTGGTTCCGGCCGGCAATTCCCGCGACAGGATGGCCTGCTGCAACAAGCCATATAACTGCCGGTAAATCGGCTGGCCGCCCGTCCGTTCAATCCGCTGAGCCAGCCAGTCGGACAACATGCTTGCGCGCATCGCTGAAATGGCTCCTATAAAAACACGGAAATGGCTCTGATTGAAAGAGCCAAATCTTACTATAGTCGAGGTACCGCCTAAAAACCGATCAACCCTCCCAGGAGTGATGCCGTGAGCCAGACCCTCAAGAATGCCGACCTCAAGACCCGCAAGGATGCCGCGACCCCGCGCGGTGTCGGCGTGATGTGCGATTTCTACGCCGAACGCGCTGAAAACGCCGAGTTGTGGGACGTGGAAGGCCGCCGCTTCATCGACTTCGCGGCGGGCATCGCGGTATGTAACACGGGGCATCGGCACCCGAAAATCGTTGCGGCAATGCGCGCGCAACTCGAGCGCTTCACGCATACCGCGTATCAGATCGTCCCTTACGAATCGTATGTCTCGCTCGCCGAAAAGATCATCGAACGCGCGCCCGGCGACTATGCAAAGAAGGCCGCCTTCTTCACGACCGGCGCGGAAGCCGTTGAGAACGCCATCAAGATCGCGCGCGCCGCGACCGGCCGGCCGGGCGTGATCGCGTTCACCGGCGGTTTTCACGGCCGCACGTTCATGGGCATGGCGCTGACCGGCAAGGTCGCGCCGTACAAGATCGGCTTCGGGCCGTTCCCGTCCGACGTGTTCCACGCCCCGTTCCCGAACCCGCTGCGCGGCATCACCACCGAGGATTCGCTGCGGGCCATCGAACATCTTTTCGCCGCGGATATCGAAGCGAAACGGGTTGCCGCGATCATCTTCGAACCGGTCCAGGGCGAAGGCGGTTTCTATCAGGCACCCGCGGAATTCGTGCGCGCCTTGCGCAAGCTCTGCGACACGCACGGCATCCTGCTGATCGCCGATGAAGTCCAGACCGGCTTCGCGCGCACCGGCAAGTTGTTCGCGATGCAACACTACGACGTCGCGCCGGACCTGATGACCATCGCCAAAAGTCTGGCGGGCGGCATGCCGCTGTCAGGCGTAGTCGGCCGCGCCGAGGTGATGGATGCAGTCGCGCCCGGTGGGCTCGGCGGCACCTATGCCGGCAATCCGATGGCGGTGGCGTCGGCGCATGCGGTGCTCGAAATTATCGATGAAGAGAAGCTCTGTGAACGTGCCGTCGTGCTCGGCGACAAGCTGAAGTCGCTGCTGACAACGCTTAAAGCAGACGTGCCGCATATCAACGATGTGCGCGGCCCCGGCGGCATGGTCGCAGTCGAATTCTGCAAGCCCGGGACCGGCGAAGCCGACGCCGCTTTCGCCAAGCGCGTCCAGACGCTCGCGCTTGAACGCGGCCTGCTTTTGCTGATCTGCGGTGTGCATGGCAACGTGATCCGCTTCCTGTTCCCCCTCACCATCCAGGACGCAGTGTTCGATGAAGCACTCGGTATTCTCGAACACGTCCTGACCGCAGAAGTGGGTGCGACAGCATGAGCACGCAACGTTCGTCCATGCAGTTGAAAGACCCCACGCTGCTGCGTCACGAAGCGTTCATCGACGGTGAATGGCAAGCCGCCGACGACGCCTCGAGCTTCGAAGTCATCGACCCCGCAAACGGCCAGTCGCTCGGCCACGTGCCGAACATGAGCGCGGCGGAAACGCATCGTGCGATCGATGCCGCCAACAAAGCGTGGCCCCTCTGGCGCAAGAAGACCGCGAAGGAACGCGCGGCCATCATGCGTCGCTGGTATGAACTGATGCTGGAAAACGCCGACGATCTCGCGATGATCCTCACCCGCGAGCAAGGCAAGCCGCTCGCCGAAGCCAAGGGTGAGATCGTCTACGCGGCGTCGTTCATCGAGTGGTTCGCGGAGGAAGGCAAGCGCGTCGCCGGTGACACGCTAGCCTCGCCTGCCGCCGATAAACGCATTGTGGTGACGAAGGAACCTATCGGCGTCTGCGCGGCTATTACGCCCTGGAATTTTCCTGCCGCGATGATCACGCGCAAGGTCGGTCCGGCATTGGCTGCGGGTTGTCCGATCGTGGTCAAACCCGCGGAAGCGACGCCGTTTTCAGCGTTCGCGATGGCTGTGCTGGCTGAGCGTGCGGGGCTGCCCAAGGGCGTGCTGAATATCGTGACCGGCGACCCGAAGGCGATTGGCACGGAGTTGACGAGTAATCCTGTCGTCCGGAAGCTGTCCTTCACGGGGTCGACGCAAGTCGGCCGTTTGCTGATGGCGCAAAGTGCGCCGACGGTCAAAAAAGTGTCGCTGGAACTAGGCGGCAATGCGCCGTTCATCGTTTTCGACGATGCCGATATCGATGCTGCGGTTGAAGGCGCTATTGCGTCGAAGTATCGGAACAGCGGGCAGACTTGTGTCTGTACAAACCGGTTCTATGTTCATGACCGCGTGTATGACGAGTTTGCCCGGAAACTGGGTGCGGCCGTCGCGAAGCTCAAGGTCGGCAATGGGCTGGAGAGCGGCGTTTTGCTCGGGCCGCTGATCAACGACGCCGCCGTGCAAAAGGTCGAATCGCATATTCACGATGCGCTCGAGAAAGGTGCTCAGGTTGTGATCGGCGGTAAGCGGCACGCGCTTGGTTTCGGCTTCTTCGAACCGACGGTGTTGTCAGGCGTGACGCCTGAGATGAAGATCTCGAAGGAAGAAACGTTCGGGCCGCTCGCGCCGTTGTTCCGGTTTTCATCCGACGAAGAAGTCATTCGGATGGCTAACGATACCGAATTCGGCCTTGCCGCGTATTTTTATAGCCGCGATATCGGGCGTGTCTGGCGCGTGGCTGAAGCACTGGAATACGGCATGGTCGGGATCAATACCGGGCTTATCTCGAACGAGGTGGCGCCGTTCGGCGGAGTCAAGCAGTCGGGTCTCGGGCGCGAAGGTTCGCGGTATGGAATCGATGACTATCTGGTGATCAAGTATTTGTGCATGGCGGTTTGATTCAGGCCGCTGGGCTGGCGACAAAGGAAAGCCCTGCATTAACGGCAATGCCGTTCACTTAAGCGCTTAACGCTGTTCTTCGCGCGATAGACAACACCTGCATACCAAACATGGCGACAGAAGTTAACTTCTGTCGCCATGTTTGCCATTGGCCTTGACGATTCTATCGAACGGCTAAAGCCAGTTGATTCAAACCGCCTGGGTGATCTTGGTCAAATCAAACATCTGATGGTATGTTCGCGGCGTTCGGTAAGTGCTTGCAAAACGCAGAGTCAGCTCCCGCGCTGAAAACCATTCTTGAACCAAGACAGCAGCAAATACGGAGGAGACCGTCGCGCAGTTGCTACGGCACCAATTCACACCGATCGTCACACGTCTCGCCAGAGGTACGCCTAGTTTGGAAGAGCACGGTCAATGACACTTAAATGAATAATCATTGTGGAGTGCCAAAAAAAATAAATGCGGGCTTATGAGAAGGGCCAGAGTCGGAACCCTAAAATTCCAGGCAGCTTCGGCCCTTCCAATCAAACCCTGTGAGCGCGCCATGAAAAAAATCCTGCGTTTATCTTTGACTTCCCTCAGCTTTGCAGCGGCTTCGGCAGCTCACGCACAAAGTTCCGTGACGCTGTACGGCATCATCGACGCGGGCCTCATGTACACGAACAATGTATCGAAGAGCGGCACGAGCGGCCCGTTGTTCCAGGCCACAAGCGGAAATATCAACGGTAGCCGCTTTGGCTTTCGTGGAGCGGAGGATCTCGGTGGCGGCCTGAAGGCTGTCTTCGTGCTCGAAAACGGTTTCAACGTTCAGTCAGGCAAGCTCGGCCAGGACGGTCGCGAGTTCGGTCGTCAAGCCTATGTCGGCCTGGCAAGCAGTCAATATGGTGCGGTCACGCTGGGTCGCCAGTACGACTCACTGGTTGACTTTGTTGCACCATTGTCGGGAACGGCGGGTACGTTCGGTGATACCGGTTTTGCACACCCGTTCGACAACGACAACTTGAATCACTCGGTGCGCATGAGCAACGCGGTCAAGTATATGAGTAACAACTATGCGGGCTTCAAGTTCGGCACGTTGTACGCATTCTCCAACTCCACCAACTTTTCGCAAAATCGCGCGTACAGTTTTGGTGCAAGCTACAGCTACGGCCCGTTGAATTTCGCTGCAGGCTATTTGCAGACCAACGGCTCGAACAGCACGACGAACACGGGCGGCGCGATCGACACGGCTGAGTCAACGGCCAACGGCACGGGTGGTTTTCTGGTTGGCTCCAATCGAACGCGCATATTTGGCGGTGCCGTGAACTATGCATTCGGTCCGGCGCTGGTCGGTTTCGTTTATACGCACAGCCAATACGCGGGCACCAACTCGTTCGGCCTGAAGAATGGCACGATGCGTTTCGACAATTTCGAATTGAACGGCAAATACGCTTTGACTCCGGCGCTTAGCCTCGGGATCGCGGATACGTACACAGACGGGCACCTTTCCGGTGCAACGACGTTTGGCCCCGATCCGAAGTTTAATCAGATTAACGGACAAGCTGTGTATTCGTTCTCGAAGCGCACGGACGTGTATGCGGAAGCGATGTATCAGCACGCGATTGGAAAAAACTTCGTCGCTTTCATCAATACGTCCGGTGGCGCCTCGTCGACAGCTAATCAAGTCGTTGCTACGGTTGGGATCCGTACCCGCTTCTGAGTCGCCGAATTGGTCGAATTGGCCAAGCGCGAACGGTTGCATGTCTCCGACACTTAGCGAATCGCTTCGAATCACCGAGCGCTGCCTTTAGAGGGGTCTGCGCTCGACGAACCACATTGGATCATCTTCTGCTTGCCCCCCAACGCTGAAAACTGATTTGCACCAAGGGCACTACCGCGTCCGTCGATCAAAACGTAGATTCACGTCACGTTGCGCAACATAAGCAGTGCAGCGAGGCAAAACCCCTCAACCGACGGAGCAAACAAATGCTTGATCGCACCGAAGCGGCCAGTTTGGCAAGCGATGCGGGTGTCACCGATGACGCCCAGTACTTTGAATACACGAAAGCCGCCAATCCGATTGGCGCAAAGCTCATTTCCCGCGTCCCTTTCAAGACTTTCCCGGCAGAACTCTACTCGGACGGCCCGACGCGCGTCGTTCCGTTGGACCTGTCCACCGAGTTGGGCTGTCCCGCGCCAGCGACTGGTCCGGGTCTCATCGCGAACTTCGTCCGTGTCCTGGCAGGTGATCGGATCAATCTCGACCCCGTGGCTACTTCTCAAATTTTCTACGTCATTCGCGGCTCGGGTTCGGCGGTACAAGGCGAGCATAAGGTTCCATTCACGAAGGGTGCCTTCTTTTCCTTGCCGGGCGGTCTCGAATCGGTGATCACGGCTCACGAAGATCTGGCGATGTACTACGTCAGCGACGCACCGCTGCTGACGTATCTGGGAGTCGATTCAGTTTCGCCACGGTTCGAGCCGACGTTGTATCCGGCAGATCGCGCAGAGGCGGAGCTCCAGAAAATTGCCATGGATACGAACGCGGCTCTTCGCAGCCGTATCTCTGTTCTCCTGGGCAATGCCAACTTCCCGCAGACCCGTACGGTTACGCATGTCCTGTGGGCCATGTTTGGCCTGCTGCCCGGCAATTCAGTCCAGAAGCCGCACCGCCATCAATCGATTGCGCTGGATTTCATCGTCGACTGCCCGAAGGGGTGTTACTCGCTCGTCGGTACCGAGTTGGACGAAGCAGGCAATATCGCAGATGCAACGCGAGTGGATTGGGCGCCGGGATTGGCATTTGTGACACCCCCGGGCTATTGGCACGCTCACTTCAACGAATCGGGTGAAGACGCGCGGCTGATTCCGATTCAGGACGCCGGCCTTCAAACCTATCTGCGCGCCTTGGACATTCGCTTCGCAAAGTAAGGCGCCCTTATCGACCGCTAACAAGCTTTTATTGCTTGTCGTCACTTGAGGCCCGCCTCGGGCTAGCAAAGCCGAGGTGGGCCTCGGCTTCTGCGGCAGCAGGTTGTTTTGCGCAAATATGACGGGCAATGTATCGTCGGTTTCCCAGCAAGCAGCGGCCCTTGCGCATCCCTGGTTGCTGCTGCCATATTTGTCAGGGACATGTTCTCAGCGTCGGCAGCGAATCCTTCGCTGAAGCTATCTCTCGGAAGCGTTCCCACATCGGATTGTCACCATGGATTATTTTGCAGCCGTTCGGACATTCGTCCGCGCAGCAGAGTTGGGTAGTCTTACTCGTGCTGCCCAGGAATTGGCTATCAAGACGTCGACCGCATCACGTCACCTAAGCGAACTGGAAGCGGATCTCCGGATTGCGTTGTTTAACCGTTCAACGCGAGGTCTGTCGCTTACCGAGGGAGGCAAGGTTTTTTATGCGCGAATCTCGGAGGTACTGACTCAGTTGAAAGATGCGAGGGACGCGACGTCGTCGCTCAACCTGAGCCCTTCAGGCGTGTTGCGCGTAACACTGCCTGTGTCTTTCGGCCGGAAGCACGTCATGCCATACATCGGCGAATTCATGGACCGGTTTGGCGATATCGATGTCGATGCGATATTCACCGATGATGTTATCAACCTCATCGAGTCGCAAGTTGACCTCGGGATCCGGATAGGAGTGTTGCAGGACTCGTCATTGATGGCTCGTCGTTTAGCTACCCATCAGCACGTAGCCTGCGCAGCACCGGCATACACCATGGCGCGAGGTCTGCCAACCGCGCCGGCGGCGCTAAAGTCCCACGCGTGCCTGCTGTACTCGCGATCGTTGGGCAATTCCTGGTACGCCAGGCCGCTTGGCGACAAGTCTGGCGAGTGGGAGAAAACGACGGCCAGTGGACGCCTCACCCTTAACGACACCGACGCGTTGTTAGCAGCGGCGTTGGATGGCAGAGGAGTCGCTCTGCTGCCAACCTGGTTGGCCTATGAGCCGCTAAGGGATGGCCGTCTTACGAACCTGTTCCCGGCGTGGGACATTCGGCCCGCGCGTGAGGAGGCGTCGATCTGGGCAGTTTATCCGCGGAAAAAGACCGTTTCCTCGAAGGTGCGTTCGTTCATTGATTTCTTCGCTGAGAAGTTCGGCGAGGCACCGTATTGGGAGGCCCTTTAGACCGCGGCTCCGGGTGCGAAGACAAAAAAGACGCCCCCCCTGCTTTCGGCGCTACCTGCCATACTTCTCCGCAAACTCATCCGCATTGAGCGAGCGGAAGTCGGCTAACGCCGCGTCAATCTGCTCGGTGTTCCAGTCCCACCACGCTATCTGCTGCAAGCGCTCCGCGATGTGCGGCTCGACGCGAAAGCGCAGCACGCGCGCCGGCACCCCAACGACGATAGCAAAAGGCGGCACGTCTTTGGTCACGATCGCTCCCGAGCCGACAGCTGCACCGGTGCCGATCGTCACGCCGGGCATGATGATCGCATTGTGGCCGATCCATACATCGTGACCTATCTCAACCCGATCCTGTGCTCGCCATTGGAATATCGCGTCGTCGTCGTCGAGCGAGAGCCCGTACGAGCGTGAGCGATAGGTAAAGTGGTGATGGGTCGCGCGCCACGAAGGATGGTTCGGCGGGTTGATGCGAACGCCGGTGGCGAAGTTCGCGAACTTGCCGATCAGTGCGTGGGCTATCTGGTTGTCACCCATCGCGTAGCCGTAATCGCCAATCACCGAATGGGCGACATGGCTGCGCGGGCCGAGGTAGGTGTAGCGGCCAAAGTCGCTGGCGCGAACCACGGCTGTTGGATGGATCTCCGGTTCTATCGACAAGGTACGGCCGAGCGCCCAGGGGTCGACCCCGGCGCCATGATTAATCAGCATGAGATTCTCGTAGTTCGATGATGAGCTGTGGGCGCCGGCTATGCCAATGGCTGGCCTACGCTCACATGAAAAGCTTGCGCAGATAAGCTGAGATGCGTTCCGCGCCTGTGACCAGTACGAAGGTAGCGATCAACAGGAACGACACGGTCTGATACTGGAACAGGTTCATCGCGGTCAACAGCTGAAAGCCGATCCCGCCTGCGCCGACGAAGCCGAGTACGAGCGACGAGCGCAGGTTCTCGTCGAAGCGGAAGAGGCCGATGCCGAGCAGCGACGGCAACACGCCCGGTACCACCGCGTGGGTCAGCACCTGCACGCGGCCGGCGCCGGTCAGCGTCAGCGCTTCGACGGGGCCCATGTCCATGTCTTCGATCACTTCCGCGAACAATCGCCCAAGCATGCCGATCGAATGGACCGCCAGTGCGAGTGCCCCCGGAAACGGTCCCAGCCCCACTGCGGTGACGAACAGCAGCGCCCAAACCAGATCCGGCACCGCCCGGGTGACGCCGATCAGCGCTCGCGCGCCGTAGTAAAGAGGCAGCGCCGGCGTGACATTCGCGGCCGCTAGGATCGCCAGCGGGAACGCGAGCAGCACCCCGAACACGGTGCCGAAAATTGCGAGGTCAATCGTCTCGAGCACCGGCCATAGATTCGGGACGAACTGATCGAACGCAGGCGGCATGGCGCGCGAAATGATGTCGGCCATACCGTGCGCGCCGGTAACCAGGTCCTCCGGACGCGCTTGAACGACGATCCATGCCTGTGCAAACAGCGCGAGGAAGACAACGGCGGCACACACCGACCAGAAAGTGCGCGCGCCCGACGCGCCTGGTGGTGTGTGCATTTGGATAACCTTGCTCATGACGCCTCGGCGATATAAAGACTCGCGACTTGCTCACTGGACACTTCCGACGCCGGCTGATCGAATTCCAGCAGCCCGCTGCGTAGCCCGACCAGTCGGTCGGCATAGCGCGCCGCCAGTTCGGGCTGGTGCAGCACGCATACCACGGCGAGCCCGTCCTCGGTGGCGAGGCGGCGCAACAACCGCATGACCTCGTCAGCCGCTTCCGGATCCAGACTGGCAACCGGCTCGTCGGCAAGCAGCACGTCGGGACGTTGCGCCAGCGCACGGGCAACCGCCACGCGCTGCGCTTGTCCACCCGAGAGCGTGCCGGCACGCTGGCGAGCCAGGTGCAGCAAGCCAACTTCCTCCAGATAGCCCAGAGCTGGTTCGATTTCCTTGCGTGGCAGGCGCCCCAGCGCGGTCGCCAGCGTACGGTGCCGCCCCAACGCGCCGCAGCAAACGTTCGCAAGTACACTGCGCCGCTTGACGAGATTGGCATGCTGCGAAATAAGTGCGAGCGGCAGACGCGCCCGCCGCAGGGCTTCGCCGGAGAGCGTGGCGAGATCTCGTCCTGCAACTTTGACTGAACCGCCGGTCGGCCGATTCAGTCCGACCACGCACTTCATGAAGGTCGACTTGCCGCTGCCATTACTGCCAAGCACCACCACCATCTCGCCGGCACTGACCGACAGATTCAGGTTGCTCAGCGCGGTATGGCCATTCTCGTAACACATGGTCAGATCGTGGACAGCTAGCTTCACACCTGATGAGGCGCGCACGGCAGGCCGCGAGGCCCCCGGCATGTCCGACCCGGCGGCCGCGAATGCGGCCGCCGGGCTTAGCGGGATATCCCCTTGCACACTAAACGGAGTACTCACAGCTTTGCCAGGTCGATGTGGAGCGTAGAGACCAGATCACGAATCTGGTCATAAGAAGAATCCGTTTGGGGCACGGTCCGCAGCTCCGGATTTTGATTCGACGCCAGGAACTTCTGATCCGCCTCCGGCAATTGGTGCAGATCGAGCGTGCTCAGTACGGTTGCCAGACGTGCCTTGAAATCAGGGGGCAAGTTGCCGCGCACCGCCAACGGGTCGATAGGAATCGGTTCCGATTTCCACAACGTTACGTATGCCGAAGGATCGTACTCGTTGTGCATCTTGGCGCTCGCAATTTCTTCGCTGTTCAGTTCGCCCGCGTCGACCTTGTGGTTGCGCAGCGCTTCGAACGATGCGGTGTGACTGCCTGCATAGACTCCCTTCACGCCCTTGTCCGGATCAATGCCGTTCTTGCTCATGCCGAACGCGGGAAACAGGTGGCCGGATGTGGAGGCCGGATCGGCGTAGGCGAACGAACGGCCCTTGATGTCGGCCAGCGTCTTGATGCCCGAGCCGGGCCACGTGACGATGGAGGCGTAGTAGGTAGCCGGCTTGCCTTGCTCGCCAGCGAACGTGGCGACGGCTTCGGCATGCGCGACCTGGTGGGCGAGCACGTAGCCAAGCGGGCCGAATTCGCCGAATTCGAGCTTGTTGTTACGCATCGCCTCGATTTCCGCGTTGTAGCTGGTCGCGACATAAAGCTGCACCGTGCAGCCAATCTTGTCGCCGATCATCTTCGCGAGATCCTGATAGACCGGCAGCATGCGTTGCGCAGATTCGTACGGCTCGACGCCAAAGCGAATCACGCCATTGTTCGGACAGGTGTCGGCTGCATGGGCGGTAACGGAGACAAAGCCCGCTGCGAACGCCAGGGCAACCAGAACTTTGGATAATTTCATATTTTCCTCAACTAGAATTTCGTGCGTACCGAGCTGTTTAACGACGAATTCAAGGTTATATAAGCCTGCCCGTGCAGGTGGTCACTGCGGCTGGACTACCAACTACCATCAAGCGGATACATTCTAGAAACCTCATGTGACACATCGGTGTATTTATGGAGACGTCTAGATGAATCCGTCCGTGCAGGGTGCATCAGACTATCCGCGCGCCTGTCCGCCAAGTAGCGCGGGGCAGACCTGCTCCGTGTATGTGCGCCGTCTTTTTCGTAGGCATTTTGTAAGACGTAGCGGTGGCTGTTGGTCAAGGCAGCGCGCAGCGATTTTTTTGCATGCGCCCTGTAATGTGCCGTCAGACCGGGAACTACGTTCATCTGGACGTCTAGATGTATGAGGACGCGTTGAACCTTACCGTCATGCAAGGATGCCCTTCATATTTCCATCACAGGCCGCCCACTACAATGCACGATGGCCACCTTATTTGAACCGCCTGGAATGACGACACAATGACAGCGATCGAAAACGCCACACCGGATACCCCGCTAGAGCGCATGGCCGGCGTTGCAATGTGGAGTCAGATTGAACAGATACTTGCTGCCGAGATCGGATCAGGCCGGTTTGGCAAGGACGGCCGCCTACCGACCGAAGGCGAACTGGCTAAACGGTTCGACGTCAATCGCCACACGGTGCGGCGCGCAATGATCGGGCTAGCCTCGCTCGGCCTTGTCAGCGTCAGACAGGGGCGAGGTACGTTTGTGCGGCCGGGCGCGATCGACTATACGATCGGGCGCCGTACGCGCTTCTCGGAAAACCTGCGCCAACAACATCACGCAGCCTCCGCTACGATGCTCTCGGCGTTCAAGGTTGGCGCTGAGCCAAACGTCGCGAAGGCGCTGGCATTGCGCACCGGCGCATTTGTCTACCAGATCGAGTCCCTGCACGAGTCGGAGGGCGTGCCACTGACTTTTTCACGCAATTGGTACCCAGCGAAGCGTTTCGCGGAGCTGCCGCAGGTGTTGGCGCCCAACGGCAGCATCACGCAAGCAATGGCCAGATTTGGCGTGACCGACTATTTACGTAAGTGGAGTCGAATTGGCAGCACGCTGCCCGATCCGGAAGTCACGCGGCGGCTGGACATCAACCGTCAGCAACCGGTGCTGTGGGTCGAGAATGTCGACGTCGATCTTCAGGGCACGCCGATCAAATATGGTATTACGCATTTCGCCTCCGACCGCGTGCAGCTAATGGTGGGAAGCGACCTGTGAGCGTGGCTGAATTGCGTACCGTCTACACCCTAGAGAAGGACGCGGCAAAGCCAGGATGAGCGCGTATCTTTTGAGGTGAGCACGTTCAATCAACTGAGCGTTGCCCAAATACGGCATGATGTCACTCTCAAAAGTGTGAGGCTATTCCGACGGGGTCTCATGAAACAACATCGCCCGCATCCCCCGCGTTTTCCGCGAGACCACCACCCTCATGTGGCCTGGCGCGACCTTTCATTAACCTCCGCACCGTTCGCCCTGTTTTTTGTAGTCATGATCGGGCTGATCGTTTGGCTGGCGGACCCGGCTCCGCCCAGAACCATCACGATCAGCGCGGGTCCCCAGGACAGCGCGCTTCTGCATACCGCCGACGAGTATAAAAAGATCCTGGCGCGCAACGGCGTCACGCTCAAGGTGCTGGAATCGGATGGTTCGGTGCAGAACCTGCAACGGCTGCTGGACCCCAAGAGCCATGTCGATCTCGCGCTGGTGCAAGGCGGCGTTTCTGATGCGGCGGCACGGTCATCGCTCATGTCGCTCGGCAGTGTCTTTTACGTCCCCATCGTGGTTTTTTATCGCGGCAAGGGCCTGACACAGTTGTCGGAGCTCGAGGGCGAGAAAATCGCGATCGGCCGCGAAGGCAGCGGCACGCGCAGGCTCTCGCTCAACCTGCTCGAGGCCAACGGCATCACCCCCGGCGGCGACACCCAACTGGTGCCGCTCGATGGCATGGACGCTGCGAAGCAACTGGTCGCGGGGAACGTGGATGCCGCGTTGCTCAATGGCGACTCGACCACGCGCGAGCTGATGCTCAGGCTGCTCGGCATACCGGGAATTTCCGTCATGGATTTCGCGGAAGCAAGCGCTTATACGCGGCTGTTTCCGTATCTCGACGAAATCGACCTGCCGCCCGGCGTGCTCGATCTCCGGCGAAAGGTGCCGCCGCAGACCTTGCATCTGATCGGCCCGACTGTTGAGATCCTGGCGCGGCCGAACCTGCATCCGGCCATATCGGATCTGCTCATTGAAGCTGCGCAGGAAGTCCACGGGATGCCGGGGCTCCTGCAAAACGCGGGGCAATTTCCTAGTCCCATCGCGCGGGAATACCCCATCAGCGAAGAGGCCACGCGCTATTACAAGTCGGGGAAAAGTTTCCTCTACCGCGTATTGCCCTTCTGGGTCGCCAGCATCGCAGACCGGATACTTGTTCTGCTGTTGCCGGTCGCGGTACTGTTGATACCGGCCTTGCGGCTGATCCCGGCGCTCTATGGCTGGCGGGTGCGATCGCGAATCTATCGGTACTACGGCTCGCTGATCGCGATCGAACGCGGCGCGGTGAATGGCGCGACGGAGGAAGAGCGGAAGGCACTCGTGGCGAAACTTGATCAGATCGAGGAGTCGCTGAATACCTTGCGGATGCCGCTTGCGCACGCGGATGCTTTTTATGTACTTCGCGAACACGTTGGATTCGTGCGTGCGCACCTGGGTGAAGCGTCCCGGCAGAAGGTGCACGAGTAGGGCTTGGCTTTCCGCCCTAATACACAATTTCGGATTTGGAAATAGCGAATCGAACTGGTCGAGCGGCGCACAGGCGACAGCAGACCTCGGACATCACCTCCCGAACTACATCGGACTCTTTATCGTCTTCGCGATTCTGTTCGGCGTTGCGGTCGCGGCACTCGGGCAGCGGATCGCGCAGTTCGTACCCAGCTTTCTTGTCATGTTCGTGGTTTCAACGCTGATCTTTGAGGGTCGCAGGACCGGGCCCGGCTTAAGCTCTTGCGCCGGTCCCGCTGACAGTCGATAAACGCTCAGACGCGCGAGCGCGCCCGGCGAACGACACATCGGCTTAGCCGCCTTTCGTTTCGAGATGAGTCTTGAGCGCATCGATGAACACCCGCACCTTCGGCACCGGATAACGTGCCGATGGAAAGATCGCGTGAATGCCCGCAGGCGGCGATGACCACGCCGGCAACAACCGCACCAGCCGTCCCGCTGCGACATCCTCTCCGATCGAGAAATTAGTCAGATAGGCCACGCCGGCGCCGGCCAATGTTGCAGCGCGACACGTAGGCGCGGTGTCTGCGAGAAATCCCGAACTGAACCGGACAGTCCGCTTGCCGCCGCGCGTGCTTTCGAGCGGCGCCACTAGCGGCTTTTGTAACGCGGACATGCCGACGAACGGCAGCTTGACAACCGCATCGAGCGTAGTCGGCTTGCCCCACTGTGCGACGAACCTGGGACTCGCAACGAGCCATTTGACGAAACCGCCGATCTTGACCGCACGATGACTCGAATCCGCCAGCCGCCCAAGCCGGATCGCTACATCAACCGCTTCTGCGACCAGATCCACCTGACGGTCAGCTGACACGAGTTCAACCTTGAGCTCCGGATGCCGTTGCTGCAGCGCGACCAGCATGGGCACCACCACGCTTGCCCCATAGTCGATCGGCGTGGCAACACGCAGCGTTCCCCGCAACGCGCCCGACTCCTGTGTCAACGCCGAGATCGCTTCTTCAGTCGCGTTCAGGATCTGCCGGCTTGCTTCATAAAACGCCCTGCCGGCCTCAGTCACACTGACCCGGCGCGTGGTGCGTATGAGCAGGCTCGCGCCGACCTCGGCCTCGAGACGCTGCATGTGCGTACTGACCATTGTCTTCGCGATCCCGAGACGATCGGCGGCGGCTGTCAGCGAACCGGCCTCGACCACAGCCGCGAAAACCACGAGCCGGTTAAGGTTGACAGCACTCAGCGTAGTCATTGGATTGTCCACTTTAAGAGGATTGTCTAACCATCATTATCCGTCTTCCCGGGGCAAGTGAGACGCTTTATGCTAACTCCATCCATCCACCGGTTCGTATCCTTACCTGAGTCATCATGCCTGCTCCCGCGCCCGCCAAGCCTCTTCAGCCAATCCGGCTGCATACCACCGTGTTGTCCGGACACGGGCATCGGGTGAAACTTTTCCTGACGCTGCTCGACCTGCCTTTTACGACGATCGAGCTCGACATGAAAGCCGGCGACAACCGCAAGCCGGCGCATCTGGCGCTCAATGCGTTTGGCGAGGTACCGGTCATCGAAGACGGCGATATTGTCGTGACCGATTCAAACGCGATCCTCGTCTACCTCGCCCGCAGGTACGGGGACCCCTCGTGGCTACCTGATGACCCCGTCGGCGCGGCAGCGGTGCAACGCTGGCTGTCGCTGGCTGCCGGCAAGATTGCGTATGGTCCTTGCGCCGCACGTCTGGTCACGGTGTTCGGCGCACCGCGAGACTACGCAACTGCAAAGAGGATCGCGGAAGATCTCTTTCCGATCATCGATCCCGAGTTTCGCGACAAGCCGTTCGCGGCTGGGCAGACACCGACCATCGCCGACATCGCCGCTTATACGTACATTGCTCATGCGCCCGAAGGCGGCATTTCGCTCGAGCCGTACCCGCATTTGCGCGCGTGGCTAAAACGCGTCGAGGCATTGCCGCGTTTCCTGCCTATGCCCGTGACCAAGGCGGGTCTGCTCGCGGACGCAAAGTAGCGCGTCAAACAGCACACGCTTTTATTCGAGATCGAGAACATCATGTCCACTCCTGCTGCCGCGCCTCCTTCGGGCTGGCGTGCTGTCGAATCGCCATTCCATGCTGGTGAACTTGCCGCGCAGGAACGTGCAGGAGTGCGCGAGCGGATGAACGTCGACGCGCGCCGCGGGATTCGCGACTACATGCCTGAGCAGCACCGCCTGTTCTTTGCGCAACAGCCGTTCATGGTGCTCGGTGGAGTTGATGAAAACGGTCAACCATGGGCCACGTTGCGCGTGGGCGTGCCGGGTTTTATCTCGACGCCCGATGAACGCACGCTGCGTATCGGCGGCCGGAGTTTGGCAGGCGATCCGCTTGCGCGTACGTGGCAAGTCGGATCGGTCTTGGGTGGGCTCGGCATCCAGCCCGCTACGCGTCGGCGCAACCGGGTCAACGGTGTCATTACCGCCATCGACGATCAAGCGATTACGGTTGCTGTAAGCCAGAGCTTCGGCAACTGTGCCAAGTACATCCAAAGCCGTACGCCTATCGAATTTAATGCTGCAGAAGCGATGGAATCGCCGGTTGTATCAAGCCGCCTGAATGACGATGACCGCGCGCTGCTTGCACGGGCAGATACCTTCTTCGTCGCGAGCGCGAACACTTCGAGCGATGCGGGCATGGGGCGTGGCGCTGACGTATCGCATCGCGGCGGCAAGCCGGGGTTTATTCGTATCGACGATGACCGTACGCTGACCACGCCGGATTTCAGCGGCAATTTGTTCTTCAATACCATCGGCAACCTGATGCACGATCCGCGTGCGGGTTTGTTGGTCATCGACTTCGACAGCGGCGACCTGCTGTATCTCGCCGTCGATGCCGAGATCATCTGGGAAGGCCAGGAACTCGAATCATTCGATGGCGCCGAGCGGCTGATCCGCTGGCATGTGCGTGAGGTTCGACGCACCCGGCGGGCGTTGCCCTTGCGTTGGTCCGGCGTGCAATACGCACCGCAATTGGTGAAGACCGGTAGCTGGAAAACGCCGGAGGCAACACCTTTAGCGGCGAGCACGTGGCGCACGCTAAAAGTTTCCGACGTTCGCGACGAGGCTCCCGGCGTGCGATCGTTCTATCTGCAAGCCGCTGACGCATCGACACTTCCCGAATTCGAACCCGGCCAGTTCCTGCCAATCCGGCTGCACGTTCCAGGGCTCGCAGCACCGCTGATCAGAACCTATACCCTTTCCGATACCCACAATGGTCGACATTATCGGATCACGGTAAAACGTGAGGGCACGGCGTCAAGATGGCTGCATGAGAACGTCGAGGCTGGAATGGAGATCGAGGCCAAGCTGCCGGGCGGGGCGTTCGTGCTCGACCGCACGAGTGACCGTGCGATTGTGTTGCTGTCTGCGGGCATAGGTATTACGCCAATGGTCGCGATGCTGAACAGCTTGCTCACCAACAAAAGCGGACGCGAGCACATTCATTTTATCCACGGTGCGCGCCGGTCCAACGAACATCCGTTCGCTGATCAATTGAGGGCTGCTGAGCAAACGCACTCGCATCTCTCGGTACATCTGCGCGACACCCAAGCTGATCCAGGCCACGACGCTCATCTGCCTTCGTCCGCCGGGCGTGTTGATATTGCGTTTCTCAAGAGAGTGCTGCCCTTTGGCGATTACGATTTTTATCTGTGCGGTCCAGGCTCGTTCATGCAGGATATGTACAGCGGCTTGCGTTCGCTCAACATTGCCGACGACCGGATTCGCTTTGAGGCGTTCGGGCCGGCCAGTGTCAAGCGCAAAGAAAGCACTTCAAGTGCGGTGGCGACGCCTGTGTCTCCCCGTGACCCTGAGCGTTCATCGAAGGTAGTCTTCATGCGGACGCGTCGGGATGCACAGTGGTCGCCGGAAGATGGAAGCCTGCTGGATTTTGCCGAAGCGAACGGTGTGACGGTTGCGTCGAGTTGCCGGTCCGGGGTGTGCGGCACGTGCGCGACGCGTGTGCTTTCCGGAGAGGTAACGTATCCGGTGCCGTGTGAGGCCGAGGTCCCGCCGGGCCACGCGTTGATTTGCAGCGCGATACCGGCGAAAGTTGGTCTCGGTGAAGAGTCGGCCGTTGTACTGGACATTTGAGTCTCGCCCGCGCGCTCTCGGGGGCGGTTCTGCCGGCGGCAGAAGCCAGGCTGTAGCCCCGAGCGCTCGTGCGATACATCACGGTCGCCAATGGGTGAACCAACAAATCGTCGCGTGCCACGTGCTTGCCCGAACAACGCGATCGAATCCCCACCTCTCTTCAGCGGATCGTCAGAAGAAGATAAAGTCGTCGTTGCTGTCGGGTAGTGCGCTTAATATGCGCTGGAGCTGATAACCACCAACGAGTGTCGCAGCGCCGATAATGACCGCAAGCCACGCATGCTTAGGGCCGCGTGCGCGCGCTACGGACGCCGTCGGCGCATCGTGCAAAGGTCGAGGGTGCATCGCTTTCTTCCGTGTCGAGTGGCGCATTTAGCTAGCCGCCACTGCGCCGTCAGGCAGCATCGAAGCCAGGACCTCAGCGAGTTCCGTCGTCCCGAAACGCCGCTCGCCGATTCCCTCTTCCACGTCGATGCGGCCCGCGTTATGTGCATCGTAGAGTTCGGTAACGAGATCTGAATGGTTCGCGCTAGGGCCGGCGCGCAGCAGCGTGGATGTCCATTCGCTACGCGGCACTTCGCGTACGCTTATCTCGCGCCTGCTGACATCGCTTAGTGCGCGCGCGACATCGAGCGCACTGACACGTCGCGGACCTTCAATGCTCACCAAACGCGGCACGCTCGCGCGCGACTCGTCCAGCAGCAGTTCGGCCGCGAGTTGGCCCACGTCCTGCGCTGCTACCGTAGGAAAGCGCTTGTTCAGAGGATGATGCAGGCTTGGGAGCACACCCGTTGCCAGCGCGACCGGAATCACACGTGCCCAGTTCTGCATATGTTCCGCTGCGCGCAACAAAGTCAGGTTTTGCACTACCGGCTGTAACTGTGATTCAAGGGCATGAAAGAGCAATGTGATACCCGTGCCACGGTCCAGTTCCGCGCCATAGTCAGACAGCGCGAGTACACGAGGCGGCGGATTGGCACGCAGCGCGACGGCCGCGACGTCGATCATGCGGCGCATCGTGCTCTCGGGTTGTGCGTCCCCATTTGGCACTGGACACAGGATCTGCACCGCCTGCGCGCCATCGATAACCTTCGCCACCGATGCGGGCTTCAACAGATCGGCGAGCACGACTTCGCAACCGATTCTCGCAAGGCGCTCGCCCTGAGCTTCGTTCCGTACCACAGCTCTTACCGCGTGCCCCGCGTTGCGAAGTGCTGCAGCAGTAACGCGCCCTACATTTCCTGATGCTCCGAATATTACGAACACATTCGACTCCTTGTTGGCCTGAATACCGTCATCGTAGGGATGCGCGGCGTTCCGGGCGCGCAGGCAAGGATCATCATGCGCAGATACGGATGATTGTTTTGTGGCACTGCGGCGAGACTTAGGGCGCCAAGATGTCACCAGCCCACGGCGTCAAGCAAATTGGCGCCAAACGCAGCACAATGCACGCTGTTGCCGACCTCCATGAGGAACTGCCATGAACGCCGTGACCCCATTGCCCATGTCGCCCGCCGGCTCCCGCGTTAACTTGCGCTCCAGCAAGGGCCGCGGCTGGAACGGTTTCGGCGCGGCGCTGCTCGGCATTTCGGCGGGCGCGCACCGGCTTACGCCCTCGTCGCATCACGTCGTCGGCGTGCATGTCGGGCCGCCGGTGAAGGCGCGTTGCATATGCGACCAGCGTCGCGACGCGCGCATCCAGGCGCACGGCGATGCCGACGTGATACCAGCGGGACTCGAAGGCCAATGGGTCGACGAATCGGACTGCACGGTCCTGAGCGTCTGGATCGGCGAGCCTTTCGCGCGCAAGACCCTGGAGCAACTCGATCTGAAGGCCGGAGACGCGCAGATCCGTCCGCAACTCCAGATGCGCGATCCGCGTTTCCAGCATCTGGCATGGGCGCTGCAAGCGGAACTCGAAGCCGGCGATACGTCTGATCCACTCTACGCAGAAAGCCTTTGCACGGCGATGGTGGTCCGGCTGATCGACGGCGCCGAACGCGTCGACGCGCTCGAAAGCCGTCGGCGCAAGCTGGCGCCGCGAGCGGCGGCGAATGTGATCGACTTCATTGAAAGCAATCTGGACCAGCGCCTCACGCTTGATGAACTAGCCACGCTGGCCCAACTTAGCGTGCCGCATTTCAAGGTGCTGTTTCGCGAAACGCTTGGCATGCCGGTGCATCGATACGTCGTACAGCGACGCGTCGAGCGCGCGAAGACGTTGTTGTTGCAAGGTAAGCTGAGTACCAGCCAGGTGGCGCTGGAAACGGGCTTTGCGCATCAGAGCCACATGGCGCACTGGATGAGCCGGCTGCTCGGCTTCACGCCGCGCGAAATTGTGAAGGCTGGTGGTCTCGCGATTCAACTCGCCAATACAGCGGACACGGCGAATATAGCTAATACAACCCACAAGAAGCTGCTTTCACGTTGAGTCGATGACAGATATTTCAGGAGATCCGCATGCCTCTGCGCCCGTACGATCGACCGATTATGGTTTGTGGGCGCTTACCTTCAGCTACGTTCTAAGCCAGTTTTTCCGTAGCTACATAGCGGTAATTTCCACGCAGCTTATCGGCGACTTCCATTTCACTCCGCAGATGTTCGGCTGGTTCTCCGGCGCGTTTTTTTTCGTCTTTGCCGCGGCGCAAATCCCGGTCGGATTCATGTTCGACCGGTATGGCGTGCGTTATCCCACTGCGGTGCTGATGAGCGTGGGCACATTGAGCGCCGGGCTTGTGTCGGTCACTACCGATCCGCGCCTCGCCATCATTGCGCAGGCAGGAATCGGACTGGGTTGCGCGCCGGTTTTCATGGGACTGCTCAACCACGTTCTGCGCCACGGTGCAGGTCCACGCGATGTGCGGGCTATCACGACCGCCAGCGCTATTGGTATGTCCGGCGGGCTGCTCGCAGCGTTCCCGCTAAGCTGGGCGACAGCGCGCTTCGGCTGGCGGCCGGTCATGGCGTTGTCCGCCGTTTTTATGCTGCTCGCGACAATCGGCATTGTTTGCTTCGTGCGCCGGCGGGACGAAAAGCCTTTGCTCGAGGCAGCGCATTCGCAACCATCGCTTAGGACGGCGGCGCCGCCGAACCGCGCGAACGGATTGTGGACGTTGATGCCGGTTTGCCTGGCTATGTCGGTGGGTGGAACGTTTCGCACTTCCTGGGGTGGACCGTATCTGGCGGACGTGTTTGGTTTCGACGTGATAGCGCGTGGCAACGCGATGACCGTTACCAGTATCGCCGGGATAGGCGCGTCTTTTTGCATCCCGTTTCTTGTGCGACGCTGGGCTCCCAAGACGTTATCGTTGTGCTGGCAGGCCGTGGGCGTTTTTGCGGCGCTCTTGCTCGCGATAATGCCGCAACGAAGCCCGGCAATAAGTATTGCAGCGATTTGCTTACTGCTTTCAGTGGGCTCCATTCATCCGCTGGTCATGTCGCAAGCGCGGGCGATTATTGCGCCGGCCAAGCTGGGGCTTGGATTGGGATTGCTTAACAGCCTCGTGTTTTTGGGCGTGGCGCTGGCAAGCAGCATTTTCGGCTGGATAGCCGAGGGAGCCCGCTATGCCGGCGTATCGAATGCGGATCTTTACTCAAGGCTGTTTGTTGTGACGGCGGTACCGCTTGTGGCCGGTGCGCTCGCTTACTGTTTTAGCCCGGAGAGTGCGCGCAGGTGATGCAGGCATACCGGCCGCCGGTCTGCCTGCAAACCCCGCGTATCCTCCGACCATTCCCCGGCCTCTCCCCAATCCACTGGCAACAACGGTCAACCCAGCCAGCAGCACCAGCGTAGTGCCATATTCGTTTGGCTAAATCCCCTCGGGATTGAGGCAGCGCAATGCTCATGCCTTTGCCGGCATTTCGCTGACCGGCACCGCTGTCGTAGGCGAGTAGCGAGCGGTCTTACGCCGCAAGCCGATAACTCATCATTGCAGGCCCTGAGATAGCAGGCGGAAACACACACCAGCTACCGTCATCGTGGCGAAAGAAAAAGATTGCGCGCGAGCCGGTCGGCGCCGAGGCCTCGACGCGCACGTAGCGTCTCTTGTCCAGACTCATGCGGCCGAATTGAACCACGTGGATCCGCATCGCCGGGGTGGGTGCCAGCCATTTTTCAACGAGGTAATGCAGGGACTTCTCGGCGATGTTCATCTCCGTCTCCTTCATACCGATACTGCTGGCCGGTGACCGTACAACACGACGGCGCTTAGCCACAGAACGGAATATTGCGCGGGCCATGTACCCGGGAAAAGAGCCGGGTGCAAGCCCGTGTTCGACCTGCCGGGAGCATCGGCTCACCCGCCGCCGTAAAGCTCGTTCAGGCGTTCCAGCGTGCCATCCTGCTGGGCGCGTATCAGTTCCTCGTAAACCTCAGCGCGGGTCTTGCCGACGGGCGCAGCGTTGCTCTTCATGGGTGCCGCCGGCTGCGCGGGTGCCGAATTCGCTTGCGACACCACGGCGCTGTTATCGCCCGGCGTCCCCTTGGCCGCGTCGTACTCCCCGGCATATGCCTGTGCCGCGACGGCCATCAGCGCGCCAGTGACAACTAACGTGAGGTATTTCATGGAAACCTCCAATTCATTCGTTTAGGAATACCGATCACATTCACTGTGTGAGATGCATCGGATCGTCGCGTCGGAGATATTGCAAGGATCTCAAGGTCCTGGATAAATCAGTCAGACGTGCACTCATATAACCACGGCCGAGTGCGTTTTATTCCCGATCGTCGCGTTGATCCGAACGCGGCTTTTTTCTCATGGATGCCCGGAGAACGGGAATAAAACCGCACGACCGCAGGTCTTACTGTCAGGTTCAATGAACGCAGGCCGGCCATGGGAACATGGCCCTGGGCGATTCACCCTCAGTCAAGTCATTCAGAAAGCAGGTTGGAATATCAGTTTGCATACGGCCATCTCCGCCGCTTCCGGTCCCGCAACCAGCATCTTGATGCAGCGGTACGCGTGAATATTTTTGCCCGATCCGTGCACGTTTGGCTGGAGTCGTTGTTTAATTAAACCCGTCCACGTTCGACATCAAGAGGTATGGAGATGCAGCCGATTTTGCGTCATTTGCAGATTGGATCAGGTGTGGTGCTGCTGACCTATCTCTTCCTCCATCTGGTCAATCACGCGCTCGGAATCTGGTCGCTGGATCTCGCGGGACACGGCCTCACGCTTGCCATAAAGCTATGGCACAGCACGCCCGGCACGATCTTGCTCTATGGTTCGGCTGCGCTTCATTTTTCGCTGGCGCTGCGCACGATCTACGGGCGTCGCCGCTGGGTGCTGCCCGCTACCGAATGGATCCGCATCTGGGCGGGACTTAGTCTGCCTCTCCTGCTCATCCGCCATGCGGTTGCAACCCGTCTCGCTGCCTCGCTCTACGGCTTCGAACCAAACTATGAAAAGATCGTGATCTCGCTGATCTCAAGCGGCACTCAGGGCTTGCAACTTGCGCTGCTCGCGCCGGGTTGGGTGCACGGTTGCCTCGGGCTCTGGATACGTTTTCGCCACTACGATCCCATGCGCCGCGCAAAACCCGCGCTGATCGCTGTGCTCATTGGCTTGCCACTGCTGTCGGCGGCCGGCTTTGTTCACATGACCCGGGCTGTCGAGACGGCCAGTGCCGTCCTCCCGGCACCCGATCCGAAGCTGCTCGCACATCGGGTCGCGCTGGATGCGTGGCGTCGCGATCTCCTGACGATCTATCTGTCCCTGGTCATTGGCGCTCTGGTCGCGGGCCAGTTGCGCAATCGAGTCGAGCGTCGAAGTCTCCATAAGACATCGTTCGATACCTGACGCCGCTGATCCACCGCGGTTTCCGGTTGCGAGTCAAACACAGGCACAATCTGGATGATTAGCTATCTTAAGTATTCCTGTAATTGAATTTCAAAGACTTAACTCAGGTCGAACGACCCCAACAAAAGATACGGCGTGGCGCCAAATCGTTTTCCTCAAAGCCGCTAACCGATCCGCACAGTTCGCGCGCGCTTAAAATCACCTGTCAATACTTAGCCAGTACTTAGCGCGCACTTTCATATTCATTTTAAGAGAATTCCATATCTTTTAATAAATCCAACCGGGTTAATTTCGACTACACACCTGATGGCCCCCACGCAATACAGATTCACCATTGGGTATGGTTACTATAAGTTCATTTAACTATCATAAAAATTACATAACCCTCACATTTACTTCGAGTCACGTAATATTTACAAATTGATTTCAATTACATCGGTGCCATTCCCATCGAGAGAAATTGGAACAACCACGCACTACCTGGGTCACGCGTCCTTCGCGTGACCCGATTGATGTATCCGGCCGAAACACGTCCTGTGTAATCAAACTGATACCTGCTCCTTTGAGGAGGGCGTAGCGTCACAAAAATTAAGCAGATATTTTAATAAGCATAACTATCAATTGGAGACGACGATGAAAAAGATACGTAATTCACTCATGGCGGCCACGCCAATCATTTTCCTTGCCGCCGGCAGCGGAGGTTTATCGGAGAACGCGCTCGCGCAGGCACTTCCCGCGGATGATCAGGCGAGACAAATCCAATTGTTGCGGCAACAAATGGATGCGCTGACAAAAAAACTGGACGAGCTTTCCGCCAGGCAGGCGCGATCCAGTGCCGAGGCACCTCGCCCGGCAACCGTTTCAACTATTCCAAACACGGCTTCTGTATCGGCCGGCGCCACGGCCACACCAACGAGCACTCAGACGGCATCGGCAGATGACGGATCCAGCTCGTGGGGCGCCAGCATGCCGCCGCGCCTGCGGTCTTTGCTGGCCGCGCTCGGCAACATGGAATTCTATGGAAACCTGGACCTCTCCGTGGACTACCTCACGAAGGGACTCAAAAGCGAATACACGACGCCAAGCGGTGAACGAGTTTTCCCCGCGGGTCACCTGAGCTGGCAACCCGACGTCTCCTCAAACCTTTCTTACGTCGGCGTACGCGGCAAGCAGCCGTTTGGATCGGATAAGAGTCTCGCGTTTGTCTATCAGTTGGAGACGCAACTGGATATCTCGGCGACGGCTGGCACTTCAAACTCGAATTCCGCGCAAGATTCAGGCGTCAAGGGCGCGCTCACGTCACGCAACAGCTTCATTGGTGTCGCGTCTACGTCGTGGGGCGCGTTAAAGATCGGCAAGACCGATGCACCATACAAAACCTCCACGGCACGCATGAACCCCTTCTCCGGCACGATCGGAGACTACTCCGCGATCATGGGCAACACGGGCGGCGACAATCGCGTCGAGTTCGGCACGCGGCTTGACCACGCAATCTGGTATGAGTCGCCGACGTTCCACGGCTGGAGTTTTAACGCATTGGTGTCGCCCGGCCAGAACCGCGGTTATGAAAATTCGGTTCAAGCTTCGGGGGAATCGAGTTGTACGGGAGGCAACGTCCCCGGAAGCGGCGGTAACGCGATCGCGTGTAATGACGGCAGTTACGGCTCGGCATATAGCGCGAACCTCGCTTATACCAATGGGCCCCTTTACTTCACCACCGCCTACGAACTGCACCAAGGTGTCAACCGTTCCAGCGATGTCACAGCGAGCCCTGCAGCATTGGCATCACCCGATGGCACCGACCCGAACGATATCGGTAACGAATGGGCGTTCAAAGTCGGCGCGCAATATACCCTGCCCACTAAAACAACCTTGAGCGCAATCTACGAAGTAATGCGCAGGAATGTTCCCGCCTATCTGCAGATTCAGAACGAGCGTAGCCGCAACGGTTTCTGGCTCGCGCTGACGCAGCAGTTCACGCCAAAGGACAGTGCCAGCATCGGGTGGGGTCATGCGAACTCGACGCCTGGCGATCCCGGTCAACACAATACGGCGCCGGCTGATCCCAGTGCCTTGGGTATCGCCAACCCCTCGAACGGTGCCAATATGTTCACGGCCATGTACAGGCATGCAGTGGACAAGCACACCACGGTTTATGCTGACTACGCCATCACGATCAACCAGGCCCTGGCTCACTACGATCTCGGCGCGGGGGGACGGTCTGTAACGGCGGACTGCCACGACGGCAGCTCGATCTCGCAGGGCGCACCCTTTTGCTATGCAGGCGGAAGAATCATGGGGGTGTCCGTCGGTTTGAATTATAAATTCTAGGCTGCCGGTCCCTTGCGCCAACGTCTTGAATGTCGTGGGTAGCCACATGACGCGGGCGGAGGGACTCTTGCAGTCACAACGGCGAGGCAATCATATTGACCAATAGAAAAACACGCGTTAGCATCTTTTTCATGTCCGCCTACACCGCCTCCCTCTCCCGCCTCATGCGCGCATGCTGTTACAGCTTGCCAAGGGGAGCTTGCGTCTAGCGCGTCGATCACATCGCGTCCAAGTCCTCCATGGCCACCCGTTGCAAGACCGGTGGCCTTTTTGTTTTCACGGTTGCCAACAACACGGAAATCCGATGTCCCTCGCCTTGTACGACACCTGGTCGCGCGCCATGCGCCCGTTCGCTCCAATACAGCCCGGACACGTCGGCCTGTACTGCTGCGGCCCCACGGTGTACGACCATGCGCATATCGGCAATCTGCGAACTTACGTGTTCGAAGACGTGCTTCGGCGCGTCCTGGCGTTGAACGGCTACACCGTGCGGCACGTGGTCAATATCACCGACGTCGGTCATCTGGTCTCCGATGCCGATGAAGGCGAAGACAAGATGGAAAAAGGCAGCCGGCGAACGGGAGATTCGGCGTGGGCTATCGCCGAACGGTATACCGCGGCCTTCATGGCGGACTGGCACGCGCTCAACCTGCTGGAGCCTTCGGTCTGGTGCCGCGCGACCGACCATATTGCGGAGCAGATCGCCTTTATCGACACGCTGCAACGCAAGGGCTACGTCTACCAGACTGCCGACGGTCTCTACTTCGACACCAGCAAGCAGAACGACTACGGTTATCTGGCGCGACTCGATCATGCGGGGCTGCAAGCCGGAAAGCGCGTTGCGGTGGGTGAAAAACGGCACGCCACCGATTTCGCGCTCTGGAAATTCAGCCCATCGGACTCCACCCGGCAGATGGAATGGGACAGCCCGTGGGGCCGCGGTTTTCCGGGCTGGCATATCGAGTGCTCGGCCATGTCGGCAAAATACCTGAGCCCCTGGTTTGATATTCACTGCGGCGGCGAAGATCACATCGCCGTGCATCACAGCAACGAGATTGCGCAGACGCAGGCCTGCCACGGCACCCGGCTCGCCAATTTCTGGATGCACGGCCATTTCCTGACTCTGGACCTGGCCAAGATGTCGAAATCGGCTGGGGATTTCGTGCGCCTGCAGACGTTGATCGACCGCGGGATCGATCCGCTGGCTTACCGCTATCTATGCCTGACGGCGCATTATCGGAGCAGCTTGCGGTTTAATCATAATGCGCTCGACGCCGCGCAGTCCGCGCTGGACCGGCTGCGCAAGAGCTATTCGAGCTGGCCGGCGGGCGGACATGCAGACGACCCCTTCGTGGCCCGCTTCAACGCCGAAGTCAATCAGGACCTGAATCTGCCGCGAGCACTAGCCGTGTTGTGGGAACTGGTCAAAAGCGATCTGCCGGCCGCTACCCGCCGCGCGACGGTCGACCGCTTCGACTCGGTGCTGGGGCTCCGGCTGGGCGAACGGCAGACGAGCAAGGTCGATATCCCGGCAGACATCGCCGTGCTCGCTGAACAGCGCGAGCAGGCTCGTGCCGACAAGAACTGGGCACAAGCCGATCGTCTGCGCGAGGTTTTGAAAGCAGCAGGCTGGCAGGTCGAGGATAGTGCCGGCGGACAACGGCTAAGCCCAACGGATCGTGCTCCTTAGCGCCGTAAGAAATTAGCCACACATACGACCTGTGCGCGTCGCGCGGTGGCATGATTATCCCCTCGCTTCTTCCACGAGCCTCTTCCGAACATGTCGAATCTGATCGTACATGGCGGCGTCCCGTTACGCGGGGAGATCACGCCGTCCGCCAACAAAAACGCCGTCCTGCCCATCCTTTGCGCCACCCTGCTGACCGACCAACCCTTGCGCCTCATCGGCGTGCCTGAAATCACCGATGTGAAGAAGATCCTCGAGATTTTCCGCACGCTCGGCAGCAACGTGTCGATGGACTTTTCCACCGGCATTCTCGACCTGCATCATCACGCAACCACCTTCGATCCCGTGGCGCACCGGCTGCCCGAGGAGATGCGTTCTTCCATCATGCTGGTACCTCCCCTGTTAGCGCGTTTCGGTGTGGCACGGCTGGAAAACGACGTAAAGGGCTGCACGCTGGGGGTTCGCGAGATCGATCCGCACGTGGAGGTGTTCGAGCGTTTTGGCGCGCAGGTCGAGCGCACGGCCGACTCGCTCATCGTGCGCGCCGATACGCAGATGACCGCGAATCATCACTGGCTGGACTATGCATCGGTCACCACTACCGAGAACTTCGCGCTGTGCGCGGTCGCGGCCGGTGGTACGTCGACGCTGGTCAATGCGGCATCGGAACCGCATGTGCAGGAGTTTTGCCGCTTCCTCGCGATGCTGGGCGTGGCGATCGATGGTATCGGCACCTCGCGTCTGAGTGTCACGGGCGGGCGCAAGCTGGGTGGCGGCGAGTTCCGGTTCAGCGAGGACTTCCACGAAATCGCGACCTTCCTCGCACTCGGGGCAATCACCGGCGGCAACATCACGGTCAAAAATACCGCGCCCGAACAGTTCCCGCTGATCGACCGGACCTTCGCGAAGTTCGGCGTGAACGTGGTGCATAAAGACGGCTGGTCGCGCGCGTTCCAGGACGGTCCGCTGCGCGTGCGCAGGCCCTTTACGCAGAACATCCTCACCAAGGTGGAAGCGGCGCCCTGGCCTTATCTGCCGGTCGATCTGCTGCCCATCTTCATCGCACTCGGCGTGAAGGCCGAAGGCAGCGCGATGTTCTGGAACAAGGTCTACGACGGCGCAATGGGATGGTCCGTGGAACTGTCGAAGTTCGGCGCGCACGTGTTTTTGTCCGACCCGCATCGGCTGATCACGTTCGGTGGTTTGCCGTTGAGTCCCGCCAAGGTCGAGAGCCCGTACATTATTCGCGTGGCGATCGCGCTGTTGATGGTCGCGGCGAGTATTGAGGGGCGTTCGGAGATCATCAATGCGCTGCCGATCCGCCGCGCACACCCGCGCTTCGTGGAAAACCTGCGCTCTGTAGGTGCGGACGTGGAGTGGACCAGCAGCGAATGACGTCAGCAGCTTATTGCTGCCATGCAAAAGAACCGGCTATGTCCCAGCCGTGCTGGCGATAAATAAAACCATCCGCCAGCACGGCTTCGATGCATCAATCAACAGCCATCAATAACCATCAATAGCCAAGCGCAAGACCCGAGTTGCGGCGCGGATCGTTCGCACCGTAGAAACGATTCTTGCCGACCGGCTTGCCGCCCAATGACGGCGCGCCGACCAGGATCGCTGCAACGTGATTGGCCGGCTGCGGTCCGGAGAACTTCTGGCCCCACCCTTCCAGGATCTTCTGCGTGTCGGGGCTCAGCGTGAAGCGTTCGATATTCGTCGTTTCCGGCAGCCATTGCTGATGGAATCGCGGTGCATCGACGGCCTCCTGAATGTTCATGCCGTAGTCGATCACGTTGAGCATGGTCAGCAGCGTGGCGGTAATGATGCGGCTGCCTCCCGGCGTGCCGACCACCATCACGGTCTTGCCGTCCTTCGTGACAATCGTCGGGCTCATGGAAGACAGCGGACGCCGTCCCGGTCCAATAGCATTCGCCTCGCCCTGCACCAGACCATACATATTGGGGACACCGACCTTCGACGTGAAGTCGTCCATCTCGTCGTTGAGCATCACACCGGTCTTGTTCGCCATCACGCCCGAGCCGAACCAGTCGTTCAGCGTGTAGGTCACCGAGACCGCGTTGCCCCATTTATCGACGATTGAATAATGGGTCGTGTTGGTGCCTTCATGCGGTGCAACACCAGGCTTGATCTCCTGCGACACCCCCGCCTTCTGCGGATCGATCGCTGCGCGAATCTTGGCCGCGTAGTTCTTGTCGAGCAGCCGGTCCAGCGGGTTCTTCACGAAGTCGGGGTCGCCCAGGTAGCTGTTGCGGTCGACATAAGCGTGGCGCATCGCCTCGATCTGATACTGCATGGCCTGGGCTGAACGGAAGCCGAGACTTTGCATCGGATACCCTTCGAGAATGTTCATGATCTCGCAGATAGCGACCCCGCCCGAGCTCGGCGGCGGCGCCGAGACCACGTGGTAGCCGCGATAATCACACTCGACGGGCGCGAGTTCGCGCGTCTTGTACTGGTCGAGATCGGCTTGCGTGATGATGCCCTTGCC